>Ga0187874_10000247_pt1 | contig 70486 bp, 68 predicted proteins | sample June2016WEW_16_1_3_FD_132993 | JGI IMG/M metagenome (GOLD analysis project Ga0187874, IMG submission 132993) | Peatland microbial communities from SPRUCE experiment site at the Marcell Experimental Forest, Minnesota, USA - June2016WEW_16_150 | ecosystem: Environmental > Terrestrial > Soil >... | reverse complement strand
GTGAGGAGCGAGCAACGCAGTCAGCGGGCCTGCGGGCCGCAGCCCGAAGGGGCGCGACGGCGGGCGGGCATCTGCTGCGTTGGCGCTCCTCGACGATGTCACCGCATCGCCTGCGTCGCGCCGAAGTGCATCACTTATTTTGTCACAGGCCCTTACCTCCGGAACGATCACTGCTGTGCTATTTCCGAAACCCCTCGCTCCGGAAAATCGGGAACTGTCGGCGCCTGTTCGTCCGCGATCAGGATCCGCGCATCGACGACCCGGGCGCCGGATCCGGCCGGAAGCACAATCAAAGGGTTGATGTCCATCTCTTCAATTTCCGGAAAGTCAGTAACCAACTGCGAGAGCCGCAACAAAGATTCCGCAATTGCGTCGAGGTCGGACGCAGGTTCGCCCCGGTATCCCATCAGCAGTTTGATGCCCTTGATATTCTCGATCATGTTTTTTGCGCCGAGTTCCCGGATTGGAGCAATTCTGAATGTAACATCCTTAAGAACCTCGACGTAAATCCCTCCCAGGCCGAACATCAGCAGCGCCCCGAAATGGGGGTCGCGCTTCATGCCTAGAATGGTCTCCTTTCCGCCGCGCACCATTTCCTGGACAAGCACACCCCAGATTTCGACATCGTTTTTCGCGGAAGTAACCCGCTGAAGCAGCTCTGCATATGCATCCCTTACTTCCGTTTCGGACTCCAAGTTCAGCCTGACCCCTCCGACATCCACTTTGTGGACAATGTCCGGAGAGACAATCTTCAGAACCACGGGGAATCCTATCTCGCAGGCTGCGGCAACACCTTCTGCTGCATCGCGAACCATTTTGGAACGCAGCATTGGGAACCCGTACGCCTCCAGAACCGCGTGCGCCTCCGGTTCCGGCAGAAATTTGCGCCGCTCTTTTTTCGCCTTTGCCAGTATTGCCCGGACCTTTTCCCGGTCGATATTTTCTAAATGCCTGACCTGGGTTCGCGGGCGCGATTGCCAGTGAAAGTAGCGCGCCATCGCGCTCAGCGCCCGCGCCGCATCCTCCGGAAAGCGGTAATGCGGGATCTGTGCGTCCTCGAGTATTTTGAGGGAATCTTCAATATTGCCGGTCGCCATATAGACGGCGAATACCGGCTTGTTGGAAAATCGCGCCTGCTGGGCGATTGCCTTTGAGGTCGCCTCCAGGTTCGTCAGCATCTGCGGGACGCAGATCACAATAACCCCGTCCACGTTGTCGTCCGCCAATACCGCCTGCATCGCCAGCTGGTAGCGGGATTCGTCCGCATCTCCTATCAGATCGATCGGATTGTTCAGGCTTACTGTTGGGGGCAGGTCGGCCATCAGGATCGACTTTGTCTTGGGATCCAGGCTGGCCAGTTCCAAACCGTAGCGCACTGAATTGTCGGTCGCCATAATTCCGGGGCCGCCGGCATTTGTTACAATGGCGACGCGGTGCCCGCGAGGCAACGGCTGTTTGGCGAAAGCCACTCCCAACCGGAACAGCTCTTCGAGCGTATCTACGCGAAGAACTCCGCACTGGGCAAAAAGCGAATCGTAGACTTCGTCCGAACCAGCCAGGGCGCCCGTGTGCGATGCGGCGGCCTTCGCGCCCTCCAGCGTCCGCCCGGATTTCACCCCCAGGATCGGCTTCTTCTCCGAAATACGCCGGGCCAGGCGCACAAACTCCTTCGGGTTCTCCAACGCCTCGAGATAGAGCAGGATGACGTCCGTTTCCGGATCATCCGCCAGCGCTTCGAGGACGGCGTTCTCGTCGATATCCGCTTTGTTGCCGATCGAGATGAATTTTGAAAAGCCGATTTTCTCCGCGGCGGCATATTCGAGAGCCGCGACCCCGACGGCGCCGCTCTGGGAGATGAAAGCGATTTTGCCGCCCAGCGGAAAACTGCGGGAGAAGGTTGCGTTCAATGAAACTGCCGGGTCGGTATTGATGACGCCAAAACAATTCGGCCCAACCACAGCCATCCCATACTCCCGGGCAACGCTCTGCAGTTGTCGTTCAAGTTCGATGCCGCCCCCGCCGATTTCCTTGAATCCGGCGCTGATAACAATCGCCCCCTTAACCCCTTTCCGGCCTGCATCCTTTAAAACTTGCGGAACAAAGCCGGCGGGAACGAGAACAACCGCAAGATCCACTTCATCGGGAACATCCAGCACCGTTGGATATGCGCGGACCCCAAGAATGCTCTTGGCTTTGGAGTTGACGGGGTATACACAACCATTGTATCCGGCGAAAAGCAGGTTGGCGAATACGGCGCGGCCGAGGCTTTGCGGCTTTGCGGAAGCGCCGATCACCGCCACCGAACGTGGAGCAAAAATCGCTTTGAGCTGGTCTGATTTTGCAGGGTTCATAATTTCCCAGGAAACTTAATATCTGATTATTGGAATATTCTGATATCCGCCGCCATTAAGACGAAACACACCCATTGTGGGAGTCGACGGATTAGCAACAGAAATAATATAGGAAAGCAGACCGGGATCGGAATTCAAGCAAATATCTATTTCCGAAGGCTCTGCCTTCAGGTAACGGTGAGAATGGAAGACACCTACAAAAGCCTCCTTCCGCGAACCCATGGCCTCCATGACAGCGTTGACTTCCGGGTGTGCAATGACGAAGCCAAGATCCGGATCCTTATAAAAATCCCCAAAGGATTCAAAAAGCAACCTCCATTCGGGATCGTTTCTGAGGTTTGTCTTACAAGGGTAGAGTGTCTTCGGATGATAGAGATCGATGCCGCCCACAAGACCAAATGCCTTATGCGGAAGAGCATCCACACAGATTCCGATCAACTCCTGATGTAGAGGCGCGCTGATGTAAATCTCGGCCATCGGGGAGACTATACCATAACAAGTGGGCAGTCGGCAGAGGGCAGTCGGCAGTTAAAACTCATAGCCACGAAACACACGAAAACCACGAAAGAGGATTAAAAGACTTTCGTGTTTTTCGTGTGTTTCGTGGTTAGGTTTCCTTAACTGGGAGGAACTTTTCCCATTGCGGGCATCGGTTCTTTCGTCCGATCGACCCTCGCGAATTCGAACCCCGCCGCCGTGACAGGATCCAGCGTTCCGCCTGCCAGGATCGAGTACCGGAGGCAAAGACCGCCGAATAGGCCCAGTACAGCCGCTAAACCTTCGGCCAAGGCTCCCGATCCCAACAGTTCCAGGAAAAATGGAACGAGCAGTCCGCACGCAACAACTCCCAGCCAGAAGGCCGGCGCGACGGCGCCTGCAAGAATGCGTTTTGCCGAGAACCTTAACCCGTGCTTTGCCCGGACAGACTTGAATGCAGGCTATTCAACCCTCACCAAAGTCGGCTAAATCGTCTCCGTCCCGAAATAATACCTCGCGACCTCAATGAGGCGGAGAATCGGTCCACCCACAACAATTTGACCGATTTTCAGGTCCCTCAGAAGCTTCTCCATTCTTCCTTCCCTTGAATAGCCATAGGAACCCATGAGCTCGAGTGAACGGCTCACGGTATCCCAGCCAAGTTCCCCGATCACATTCTGAACGGCGCTGGCTAATGCCACACATTTCGCTTCCCAAGGGAACCCGTATATATCGGGATGATCCATTCTTTCTGCCGCCGCATAGAAAAACCCTTCTGAAGCGAGGATGTTTTGGGCGATTCGTCCCAATTCATGCGCGATCGCTCCATGCTCTTTCATCGGCTTGCCTGCGATCTCACGATTATCGACATAATCCCTTAGCACTTCGTAGGCCCGTTTCATGATGCCGAGCGGAAATGCAGCGGACGTGAGGCGGCCTATGGTTATGTTTGCCATGACGGATTTCACATCGTCTTCAGGATACTGCTGAGCGCGGTTTTCTTTCGGGACCCTCACGTTTTCAAGCCATATATCACCATTTGTATCGATCGCGGCGCCCATTTTCCGGTACGGCTTGCTCGTTGATATCCCCGGAGCATCGGCAGGGACAAAAATCTGTGCGATATTTCTCGGAAACTCCTCACCTTCCACCGCACACAAGACCCTGAACCACTTCGCTTCCCGAAAACCAGACGGCCACAACTTATGCCCGTTGATTACCCATTCATTTCCTTCCAGCCGGGCCCGCGTCCGGATCTGCGCACCTTTCAACTTCACGTCTTCAACGGATCCTCCTGCATGGGGTTCGGTAATGGCGCTCGCGATGATGAAGACTTCGTCCCCAAGCAACAGGGGAGCGAACCTTTTGAGGAGGACTTCATTTGGCTTGGGCATGCTCAATGCCGCAATAGACCATGGGCTTATAAAGCCTGTACTGGCGAGACCATAGTCACCTCGGGCAACTTCCTGGATCATCGCAGCCACTTCAATGGTTGATCCTCCGCCCGATCCGCCGAACTCCGCCGGAATAAAAGATTTTTGCAGGCCCAGATCGATCAGCAATCGCTTCCATAGATCGTGAACGAAGGTCTGCTCCTTCCTTTCCGTCCAATCCCAATAGTCGTCAAGTTCCTCGGCGTGGGGCAGGACTTCATTATCTACAAACTTCCTCAAGGTCTGACAGAACAGCTTTATTTCTGCTGATATCAGATGATCAGGCCTTAAAAAATCATCTATTCCTCTGACCTGCGATCTTGATGTCTTTGCCATTTAGGACCTCTTTTAATGAGTTAAAGATGTTGCGGACTTTTGGCGACAGAAAGCAGAATGCCACATGATTGCATGTGGCGGCAAATCGAATAATCCTCAGCCCTGTTGCGCCTTATTCCATTCAGCATGGATTTTGTTGCGGACCACCGGTACAGTTTTTGCTTTCCTTTTGGTTGTGCCTGCCGGCCACTCCAAGTATTGCGCGGCTAGGCTTGTTCCACTTAGTCCAATTTTGTTTGAATGCATGAGTGCATGCCTGCGGATGAACTGATGGATAATTCAAAACCATCGTGTTGACAGAAGCATCGGGTGGATCAACGATTCACCTCTATCCACCTGAGGCTGAAAATCGTTCACGATTTATCGGCTGTCATTTTTAGAAGGGAGACGTTATGAAACGGCTTTTGATCGCGGCGGTACTGAGCACAATCACTTTTGCATATGCGAATGGCACTCCCAAAGTGCTGCTCTTCATGCGCAATGCCCAATCCTCCGGTGATTTGGAGTATATGCTCAAAAAGGAAGTCGGCGTCATGAAGGATACACTGGAAAAGTCCGGCTATAAGGTCGTTATCGCCACGCTCGACGGTAAGTCCTTTACTGCGGGATCCACGACCGTGAAAGCAGATATTAAGCTGGCCGAGGCTAAGGTGGCCGACTATGCCGGATTCATCCTGCCCTGCTTAGCCGTGCCATCCTACCCCGCGCCGCCGGAGGTATCACCGGAGGCGATAGCCCTGGTCAAGGGAGCAATATCCGCCGGCCGTCCGGTCGCCGCACAAACTGGGTCACTTTGGACTCTGGCAAAAGCGGGCCTGCTGAAGGGTAAGAAATATGCCTATGCCTTTGAAGAGAAGAGCTCTTATTTTGCAGGAGCAACCTTTGCCGGGACCGGCGTTGTGAGGGACGGACTTGTTATTACATCCGGCATCTGCCCTTATATGGCACTAAAGGCCAAAATGAAGGAAGGTACAGAGGAGCTTGCACTTGCCTTTGTTGCGGCAATGAAAGAAAACAAGTAGAGATCATCAACGAGCTCGCGCGTTGTGTTTGGCAGTCGGGCCGGCAGATTTGCAGCAAGATAAAGCCGGAAGCAAATTCTCACGATCCAAGTCTGGACCAAGGGTGGATTGGTCACAGTCTACCTGCTCTTTGTTATGGAGTTGGCAACACGGCGGGTGCACTTCGCTGGTAGTATTGCCAATCTGGACGAACTGTGGATGCTCAAGGTTGCGAAAGATGTGAGCGACGCCGGAGAACAATATACTTATTGATGAAGATCTTGCCATAGCGGAGCGGAGCTTCCAAGAGCTGGAAAAGAATCCGCTTGCGCTAGGAATTGCGCTTGAGACGATCGAGAAATTATCCCGGCAACAGCAGGAGGTCCTGGCAGAATAAGCTGAACGCCGCCAGCTTCTTCTGTTTACCTGCCGGGAAGGTTTGCTCTATCCGGACCGGCCACGCTATGCCAATATTCTTCGATTAGATCCATAGGAGGTGCATTGTGCTCCAGTTGCAGAATCTTGGGCTGACGTTAAATGGAAAGCAGATTCTTCATCATCTCAATCTCGAAACCCGCCCCAGCGAAATTCACAGCATCCTGGGCGCTAATGGCACAGGCAAATCCACGCTGGCGTCTGTGGTTTTGGGACTGAGCGGCTATCGCGAGATTAGCGGAAGAATCGCATTCAATGGCGATGACATCACCGAGCTTTCCGTCTCCGAGCGGGCACGGCGGGGAATTACCATGGCATGGCAGGAGCCGGCAAGATTTGAGGGGCTGAGCGTGGCCGAATACCTAAGCATTGGCCAGCGCTATGCCGGGGATAATTCCTTGAGTCCGAAAGAATGCCTGCTGAAGGTCGGACTCGCTCCGGAGAGCTATCTGACCCGGGCTGTCGACGGCACACTGAGCGGTGGCGAACGCAAGCGCATTGAGCTGGCTTCAGTGCTGGCGATGAAGCCGAAACTCGCCATCCTCGACGAGCCGGATTCAGGTATCGACGCCCTGTCCATTGATTATGTTGTTGAGGTGATTAAGACTTTCTCCCGCAACGGCACCACTGTGTTGTTGATCACTCATCACGAGGAGGTGGCCGAAATTGCAGACCGGGCCTCATCCCTTTGTGGAGGGACAATTTTAAAGACTGGGGATCCTGTGGCCGTTGCCAGATTTTTCCGAAACCACTGTCAGGAATGTCAGCATGTGAACCTGCCGGAACAAGAGGAGCAAAACGATGATCGATTACTCAAAGGAATTTGAAGCACTTGCCGAAGCATATGAGGCGAGTGGCGGGAATGCTGCATCGCTCCTCGATAAGAAATCCGCCAGCCTTGTAGTCAGTCATAATAAAATCATCGGTAAGAACGAAATCGCTGGGGTTCACATCGAAGGTGGCAGTACGCCCACAGGCGCAAACGCCAAGATCACGGTAGATCCCGGAGCCATAGTAGAGAAACCTGTGCATCTTTGCTTTGGCGTTATTCCAAAGGAAGGGATTCAGGAGATTATCTCGGAATTTGACATCGGTGATGGAGCCAGAGTGACCTTTCTTGCCCATTGCTCTTTTCCCAATGCCATCAAGGTCAAACACACGATGGATGCCAAAATTCATGTTGGCAAAAAAGCGGAGATGACTTACTCGGAAACGCACTACCACGGTGAGTACGGCGGCACCGAGGTGCTTCCTGTGGTGAAAGTGATCATAGATGAGGGTGGAACTCTGAAAAATGAATTCAAACTTATCAAGGGCACTGTCGGCCAGCTGCGGATCGATTATGAAGGGGATTTAAGAAAAGATGCCGTGTGCGAATTTGATGCAAAGGTTTATGGCAAGAAAGATGACCGAATTATCGTCAAGGAGTCCATCTTTCTGAATGGAGAAAATGCGCGAGGGCTGGCTAAAAGCCGAATCGTTTCTTCCGACCGCTGTCAAAGCGAGGTTGTTGGCGAGATGGTTGGCAACGCGCCCTTTGCGCGCGGTCATGTCGATTGCGTGGAGATCATCAAAGGAAAAGATGCCCGTGCAAGCGCTATTCCCCGGCTGGTCGTGAATGATGATCGAGCAAAGCTGACACATGAGGCCGCCATCGGCAGCGTGGATAAGAAGCAGGTAGAAACGTTGATGGCTCGCGGACTGACCGAAGATGAGGCCGTCGACGTCGTCGTCCGAGGCATGCTGCGTTAAAAACAGTCTTAAACACGAAATACAAAAAGAACAAGAATAGGCTCTGATTTGAGTATCTCGTGTATGAAATATCCTCGGTTCGCCGTGCGATGCAATAAACTCAAGGACTGCCTGAGAGCCGAGTTTCTCACCGGAGCCGCTATCCGGGGGCAAAAGCCGAAGGTTAGGGACCAGCTCCGGAGCCGCCGCACAGGTAACATAAAGCATCTTATCCGCTTATGAAGCAGTCATCCTGCCCGGAAGATTGAGTGCAATGGCAGCTTATTCCTGTACGACGGGTGAACTTCTTGCCCATAATCAGCACCTTTCTTTCATTGAGTCGACAACTCTCGGAATCATCTTTTTTCGATGATATGCTCGCAGCAGCGATCCCCCGCGGGAATCGATTTCCCGATCCGATAGATCAAACCGGGATTCAGTTCTTCCACCACCGTCTTTTCCATAGTGGTGTGCGCCATGCACATTTCAGGCATGTCGAAATCGAGAGGACATCGGTCGACCATAATAACGACTCTGTCACTAGTTCTCTCGACTGTGGATATCAAGCCGCGGCCTCGGCCGACCGTGTCAAATATGCGGAGCAGATATCCTGCCACTGAATGCAAGTCATTGCCTGCCAGCTTTGTTCTCGCCCTTTGCGCTACGCTAATCCCGTATTCCTGACTCATTTCTGCAATCAGCTTTAGGCCATCATTCCCAAATTTTCGATACAAAAAATCGTAGTTATTTCTCAGCCTAGCGTACAATCCGCTCACAGCGCTGCGATAAACCTGCTCAAGAGTGCGTTGATCTTCTTTATTCATTTCTCTCCCTTGATCATAAGTATGCCTGGAATGACTTTAGGGTGGACGCAAGGAATGCACCAGACTTTAATCGCATCAGACCGGCCAATTGGGGTGACAAATTGCATGGTAGTATGCATCGAGCAAAAACGACTAACTGGCAGTTCTGAACTATGCATGGTGCCTGTTCGGATAGGTCAGCGGATCTAATCGGGAGGAGGATCATATGGCGACTGTGAGTGAGTTTAATCACTATGGAGAAGAGATCGAGAGATTAATGCTGCTGCGGACATACCCTTTAGCAGTGAAAATGCTCGAAAAGGAATCGGATGTCCCTGAAGGAGCGATCAGGCCCAAGAGCGGTCAAGGTTGTCATCTTGCTCAATGCCAAACCTTTTCCATATCCAGAAGGAAGGGCGAATCCATCGCCATGCTCAAAGATGATAACTGGTGCTGGGGTCCCCTGATTGCGTACGGACTGGTGGACCCGGGCATTGCCGAGAAATTTCCGGAACTGAAAGACGCGGTCAGGAAAATCCCTCTCATTGAGCACGGAAGGTACGTCGGGATCGTCTCCGCCCCGCTAAAAACGGCCAATTATTTGCCGGACGTCGTGCTTATTTACTCGAACAACGCCCAGTTGAACAACATGCTCTGGGCTTTGTCTTTTGGAGGCGACGGACCCGTCAACTCTCCGATATATCCAATCACTTCCTGCGCTTTCTCGGTAGTGCCTGCACTCTCGGGGCAATACTGCATTACCTTACCCGATCCTGGAGAACTTGGGCGGGCACAGGCCGGAGAGGATGAAATAATATTTTCGTTGCCAAAGGATAAAGTCCAGGGATTGGTATCGCAACTCAGGATGTTCGAAGAAAGGAAAATGGGATACAGGCATAATGCCCTTTGGGAGATCATGCCTGATTTCCCAAGACCTGATTTTTACAAGAAGTTCTATCGAGAGTGTGGATTGGAAGCAGACGATGTTCCGACATGGCCCGCTCGCTAAATCCGCTCCGGTCAACCTGGTCAAACAAAGGGAGAGAAGTAATGAAAGCTTTTTATATCTTGATGACAATTGCGCTGCTTGCGGCCGCCCCGATCTTCCTATGGTCTGCAGAAAACGGAGCCGCTCTTTATGATTCCAAGTGTTCCATGTGCCATGGCGATAAGGGAGAAGGCAATCCTCCGGGCGGCATTCCTAAAGTTGTAGGGACATCCATGACTGTAGACCAACTGGTTACCTATCTTACAAAAGGAGACAGCACCAAAACTGTCCACAAGGAGCCAATCAGTGATCTCAACGCAGATCAAGCCGTAGCAATTGCGGAATTTATAAAAAAGATGAAGTAGCAGAATTCCGAGATGCAGGGGCGCCCGACTGGGCGCCCTACCTGATTTTGTTGCGTAATCTTCGGTAATATGAGTCGGAATGATAAAGAGCCGCTAGCGGATTATGCCCCAAAACCCTATCCTTTACGGCCAGCACCGTCAACGGGACATCGCAATACTTAATAAACAGGGTGTCGTGCCCGATACAAAGGCCCAGCATAATAGCCATGTCAACTTGCGCGCGGTTGACAATCATTGCTTGCGCGATGGGATTGCACATCGTCTCCCAGTTTTCCGGTCCTACGATCTTCTCGTCAGCCTGGATCCCGATCTCCTCTTTAGGAACGCACCCGGCCTTGCATTGCACTGAAACGATCTCAAACCCGTTCTTTTCCAGAATGTCGGTCAAAATCCCGGCTTCTTTCATCAACCCACCGCAGTGCGCAATACCCAATTTCTTGTAGTTGCATTTTCTTGCGAATTGAATGAGCTCCTCAATTCGTGGAAGCTTCGCCCTCACTCCGTCGGAGAGTCGCTCGAAACACTGGAATTCCTGTACTGAAGCCAGCCGGGCAAACTCTCGCACAGCTGATTTAGCATATTCAGCTGCAGCCTGACTGAAAACCTCGGGCATCAGTTTCATCGGGCAAAAGCCAGGCAGCTTTTCGAGAGAGGGAGCACCGTCAGTCATTTTGCCACCCCAGTTTTCACAGATCCTGGTCGGACAACGTGCGCACTGAGGATATCGATTCTCACCCATAGAGGACACTCCTTTGAAGCGTCAGGCTACCACGAAAAGGGACGCCAGGAACCGAGAAAGATGGTGTGGCACGGTTGATGCATGCTCAAGTCGTTGTGATCGACCCGAATACGCCTTCGGAATACGAGAAAGCTTTCCGGGAAGAACCTGGTTTCAAGGTCATCGAAATCTCTTCTTCGATCGAAACAATTCAAGGGGCAAAGTCTCACACTGCTCTATTTGAGAACCTTGTCCAGGCGTTACTCAAGAGCGCCCAAGGGCTGAAGGCAATGTGAAGAGTTAAATAAGCCCAGCAGTGAGAATAATTGATTGAATGACTGTTGCAAAATGCGAGAGTATCTTCAAATCCCGTATTGCGAATTGCGCGATTTCTTCATCGGCGCCTCGGCAAGAGCTTCAAAAGCTGGCTTAATTTAAACAGTAGCGACGTTTCCCAGCACAGACTTGGAAGGACACGAGCAAAGTGACTGCCACAGTCTTCGCCTGGAACAACGCTGACGAATCCTTTTTCGTGAGAAAGAAGTGAAACATGGCTACAGAAGCGGAAGTCCGGATTGCATTGGCCCAGGTTCAGGATCCTGAGCTTGGCCGGAGCATTGTCGAGCTTGGAATGATTCGCGATTTGAAGGTTGAAGATGGCAAAGTGGCTTTTACATTGGTCCTGACAAACCTTTCCTGCCCTTTTAAGGATCGGATTGTGAGCAGTGCAAAGCAGGCAGTACAAGCCGTGGAAGGGATCCAGGACGTCGATATTTATCTGGACGAAATGACGGCAAAGGAGAAAGCCTCCCTGGATGAGGGGAATACCTTTCAAGGTGTGGCTGAGAAACTAAACAACATTAAGCACGTCATCGCCATAATGAGCGGCAAGGGCGGAGTGGGCAAATCTCTGGTCACAGGTCTCCTGGCCACCGGCTTGTGCCGCCTCCGCAACAGGGTCGGGATATTGGATGCGGACATTACCGGCCCCAGTATCCCCAAGATGTTTTTTACAAATGGCGCCAAGCCCGGATTCAGTCCAATCGCCATACTGCCTGCAAAAACCCGAACAGGCGTTGCGGTTATGTCCATCAACCTGATACTGGAGAGCGAGGATCAGGCAGTGATCTGGCGTGGTCCATTGATCAGCAATACGATTCGGCAATTCTGGAGTGATGTGCTGTGGGGGGATCTCGATTTTTTGCTTGTAGACCTGCCGCCCGGCACATCGGACGCTTCGCTCACGGTGCTGCAGTCTCTGCCCATGAGTGGAGTTATATTGGTGACACCGCCTCAGAGCCTGGCTGGAATGGTGGTGCGCAAGGCCGCTCACATGGTGCGCGACATAGGAATCCCGATCTTGGGATTGTTGGAGAACATGAGTTATTTCATGTGCCCCGATACGGGAAAACACCATGAGATCTTCGGCCCCAGTAACCCTGAATCAATGGCATCTCAGCTCAAAATACCGTTTCTGGGCTGTCTGCCGATCGATCCAGACATTGCTGCGCTTTGTGACCGCGGCGAAATTGAAAGCTACCCGGGGGATCTATTTGGACCTATCGCAAAACGGATCGCAGAACTTGCACCAGTTGCGATTCCCCCAAAAATGAACAAGCATGAATCTCAGCGCGCATAAAAGATGAGAGTCGCGATTCCATTCTGGCAGGGGCGTGTTTCGCCGGTTTTCGATGAGGCAAGCCGAATTCTGCTCGTTGATGTTTCTCAGAACAAAGAACAACATCGGAAAGAGGAGTACCTTCCAGACCAGAATCCTTTCGAACGAGCCCGCTTACTTCCAAAGCTTGGAGTCGATCTCCTGATTTGTGGAATGATCTCCCAAACACAACAGGTGGCAATCAGTGCGGCTGGAATTCGCATAATTCCCTGTATTTGTGGCTCAATGGAAGAGGTGATTGCCGCGTTTCTTGAAAATCGGGTTGAATGTAGCGAATTACGAATGCCAGGTTGCGGTGGCTCTAAGAAGAAGATTCGCAAAAGTCATTGCAAATCAGGCAAAGATCAGTACAGGGAGAAGACATGAAAATCGTCATAATCGGCGGCGTAGCCGCTGGGCCAAAAGCAGCGTCGAGAATCATGCGCATGAGGCCCGAATCAGATATCACAATCATAGAAAAGGGTTCCTTCCTATCCTATGCCGGCTGCGGTCTGCCCTATTACGTATCCGGAGAAGTGAAAGAACAAAGAAATCTGATGGAAACACCTGCCGGAGCTGTTAGGGATGCCGCTTTCTTCTTGAGTGTGAAAAATGTGAAGGTGCGGAACGGTACGGAGGCCCTGGAGATCGATCGCCCGAACAAGCGCGTTCGATCCAGAGTGCTGGCGACTGGAGAGGAGTTCTGGGCAAGTTACGACAAGCTTGTGCTCGCGACCGGCGCCACTCCCTTCATCCCTAAAATTCCCGGTGTGAACAGCAGGAATGTTTTTACGCTCCACGGTGTCCATGATGCTGAGGGTATAAAGGGCATACTGGCCGAGAGATTGGCAAAGGATGTCGTGATCATCGGAGGAGGCCTCATCGGCGTGGAAGCAACGGAAGCATTGGCTACGCACGGTTGCAGGATAACAATCGTTGAAATGCTGCCTCAGATTCTGAACATGCTAGATTGGGAGATCGCACGCCTGGTCGAAAAGCATCTGGAATCCAAAGGGGTCAGAGTGTTCACGTCGACCAAAGCTCTAGCTTTAGAAAATCGGAGCGACATGAATGACACAGTAACCCATGTGCGAACGGACAAGGGAGATCTTCCAGCGGACATGGTTATACTGGCAATCGGAGTGCGTCCAAACACAGTAATTGCACAGAAAGCCGGACTTGTTATTGGCGCGAAGACAGGCGCCATTCAGGTGGATGACCATATGCGCACTTCCGATCCGGATATCTATGCGGCAGGAGATTGCGTCGAATGCGTAGACCGTTTGACCAGGCTACCCTGCTTTGTTCCCCTCGGATCCACAGCAAACAAACAGGGGCGCGTGGCTGCCATTAATATCTGCGGAGGAAATGATATTTTTCCCGGGGTGCTGGGAAGCACCGTCTGCAAGGTATTCGATTTCTGTGTTGCTCGCACCGGCCTGACGGAAACCGGCGCGACTTCTCTTAGTTATGACATAATCACCGCGACGGTGCCGGGACCGGACAAAGCCCACTACATGCCCACATCAAAACCCCTCCTTATGAAGATCGTTGCAGACAAAAAAACAGGAAGACTTCTGGGTGTCCAAACTACCGGTCCCGGTGAGGGTGCAAAGCGCATCGACGTAGCTGCGACCGCCATCACGGCCGGAATGACCCTGGATGACGTTGCTAACCTCGACCTCTCCTATGCGCCACCATACGCGTCGGCGATGGACAATCTGATAACAGCAGCAAATGTCGCCCGCAATAAGCGGGATGGATATATGGTTGGAATCTCTGCCGAATCAGTCCAGCGTAAGCTACAGGCAGGTGAAGATTTCGTATTTCTAGATGTCCGCTCACCGCAGGAACACGCCCAGGTGCGGCTGCCAAACTCAACCTTGATTCCGCTTGGCGCTCTGAGAAAAAGGTTGTCTGAATTGCGGAAGGATAAAGAGATCATTACCTTCTGCGCTATTTCACTGCGTGGGTATGAAGCATCTTTGATCCTCAGAGCTGCCGGCTTTCCCAACGTGAAAGTGCTGGATGGCGGAGTGGCCATGTGGCCTTACGAAAAGGAAATGTAATCAATGACTCGCGACACCAAGTTCGTGCAACAGGAGAGTGTACAAATTAGGCAAGTGGAAAGGATCCGCATCTGGATTCTCACTGACAATTACTATGATGCATTGAGAGCCGACCATGCGGTCGCAAAACGCTATCGGGTGAGTCCTGGCCAGTCACTCCATGCCGAACACGGACTTGCGTATTTCCTGGAAACCGTGATCGACGGAAAGACAAGCGCCTGCATGTTCGATTTCGGACTGGATCCTCGCGGAGTGATGAACAATGCAAAGCTCTTGAAGATCGATCTGGGAAGCGCGGATGCGTTCGTTTTGAGCCACGGCCATTTTGATCATTGGACGGGCGCGCAAGAAATCCTGAGACAAAACACGTGGTCCAAGACAAGAGGAATGCAATTCTATGTAGGAGAGGAGGCATTTCTACACAGATACTCGCGCCGCACGGGTACTGACGAATTGATGGATATCGGTCAGTTGGACAGGCAAGCCATTCAGGAATCCGGAGCGCGTGTGACAGAGGTAAAAACGCCGACTCAGATCATTCCGGGATGCTACTGCACAGGAACGATCGAACGGGTCACGGAATATGAAAATGTACCTCCCGGCTTGCTTGTCGAACGTGACGGCAAAATCGGAACCGACGATTTCAGGGGTGAGCAGGCCCTCTTCGTCAATGTTAGAGGCAAAGGGCTCGTGGTCCTTTCAGGCTGCGCCCACGCGGGAATCGTCAACACCGTCAAGCAGGCTCAGAGAGTTGCCGGAATTCGAAAAGTCCATGCAATTCTGGGTGGCTTTCACCTGATCAATGCAAAACCGGAAATTATTCAAAATACGGTAGCGGACATAAAAGAAATCGCACCGAAGTTTGTTGCACCGGCCCATTGCACCGGTTTCGAAGCAATCATCGCATTCAGCAGAGCTATGCCTGAGGAGTTCATTCTGAACACGGCAGGAACTCAATACACGTTTTCTGAAAGCTGATAAGAAGATCTGTTCCTTTCAAACGCAAGGAGCATCGATGAAAAGCAAATACTCTCGACGTGAAGCATTGCAATTCGGATTGGGCGCCGCGATACTGGGAGCCCGCAGCCAAGCAATACTCGCTGCTTCAGAAGAAAAAAAGCCCGACCAAAAGGAGGGGAATCGTATGGCTACAGTGAGTGAGTTCAACAAATATGGCGAAGAATTGGAAAATGCTCTGATCCTGCGAACATCTCCAATTGCAGTCAAGATGCTGGAGAAGGAAGCGGATATTCCCAAGGAAGCGATCAGACCGAAAAAAGACCGCAAATATCATCTTGCTCAATGCCAGGCTTTTGCTTTGTCACGTCGGGAGGGGACAACCGTAGCCATGCTGAAGGAAGACCACTGGTGCCCGGCCGCTCCAATGGCGTATGGACTGGTGAAAAGGCCGGAATCCATGGTGAATCGGAGTCATCCTTACGACTGCTTTGAATATGGCAAATATATCGGCATCGTGACGGCTCCTTTGAAAAAGGCCACTTATATCCCTGATGTCGTCATTGTGTGGGCGAAACCCGCCCAATTAAGAGGGTTGCTGCTCTCCATGAAGATTGAGGATGTCCCGCAGGTAAACGGGCATTTCTTTCCCCCCTCTTGCGGCTGGTCTGTCGTGAATCCGATGAAAACTGGCGAATACTGGGTTGTCCTCCCTGACCCTGGCGAATATCAGCGGGCGCTCACCGAGGAAGGAGATATGATGTTTTCCGTACCGCAGAACCGGATGCAGGCCATGATGGCCGGCTTGAAGGCTAACGAGCATGGAGCCTTTGCATATAGAGATCATTCAATGTTTATGCAGCCGGATTTTGAGCAGCCTGATTTTTACAAAGAAATGTTTAAAAGCTGGGGGCTGGATACCAAGTAGATTTTGCCATAGAAAGAGGCTCCACTGAACTGAATGAACATGTGTCTATTTCTTTCCTGCCAAATGGATCGAGAGCCAGCGGTCTAGTACTGCGATTGCTTTCTCCGGCTCACTGTCACGCATGCCGGTCATCTCGAGCGCGATACCTTGATCGTTTAACTCGGACGCCAACTCCTCAATGAAGGCGCCCGAACCGGGACATACGTGGCCGGCCCATGTCTCCTCTACCCCGCAGCTGGGGGAACCATTTTTCCCCAACACCCCAAGAATGTGGACCCCGCAATCCAGGTACGTCCGAATTTGTCGGACCAAGTCCTGAGCTAAACCCCTGACCAACTTCCTGCCGTCAGGGGTTCGCAGTTCCTTTTCAATAAAGATATGTCCACGGTCGAGACCAAACGCGCAAAGCTCGGGGCACGGCATCTGAAGGACACCGACTTCGCGCTCCAGAAGGGCGGTGACGAGCTCAGTTACAGCGGAAGAGCGCTCGGCAGCACCCGCAGCTCGAGCATTTTGATTAAGGGCGCAGTGGGGCCAGAACCACCTTGCGGCTGGCGAGCATCACAAAAGTCCGGCTTGCCGCTTAGCCGATCAGCTAATCTCTTCATTGAGCCCATGTGATCTACTGGCCTTCTTCTAACCCGTGCTCACGCCGGCAAGAACCTCTTTGGCAGATCCCGTCCCGCAAGCTCCCGGTCGATAAATTTCGCAGAGGCTCTTACCAGGACTTTGCCGTTCTGCTCAAGTTCCGCCTCGAGCACGTAGAGCGGCGGTTCATACTCCCGGAGCCAGGCTTTGACGCATGCCGTTTGGTCTATATTAACGGGCAAAATGAAACGAATTATCATCCTGGCGGTTACTGCGGCTATGTGATGAGCAAAAAGGCAGTTCGTCATAGCCGAATCCAGCAGCAAAGAAGTAATGCCTCCGTGCAGGAAACCGGGATATCCCTGATAAAGCTTACTGCAGGGAAACTCCGCCTGAACTCCTTTGTCGGTTCGCACGAAAAATCGAAGTGCCAGCCCGGAAGCATTCTCCAGGCTGCAGCCAATGCAGTCGGGATGCACTTCTGTTTTTGTGAGCTCGATGTTCGCTTGTGTTGGATTCATTACGGCAGCACTCCGAGCTGACAGCGATCAATTATAAGCTTTTCGAACGACCTCATCGACTAAACAGGGTTTCAATATTTCTATCCACTGAGGGCCAGTCCATGAACCCAGCTTCTGGTGAGCCATAAAGTATTTTTGAGGGATGGGGTGAGTACCCGCCGCTACCTTCAAACCGAACTTTTCCGGGATTGCCTTCAAGAAGTACTCCAGAAAGGGACAGGGCGGATACCCGACAAGGAATCCCGTGGCCAGATGAATGACCTCGGCGCCATTCTTCTTCATTTCCTCCGGAGCGTATTCTATATTTCCACCCGGACACCCCCCGCACGTCGTAAAGCCTACTAATTCCAGCTCTCTGCCTTCATAGAGCGCAAAGGCTCCCTGCTTTTCGCGCAGGGATCGGAGACATTTGCCGCCGGTGCAGGTTTGATATCTGGCGCAGATGATGATTCCAATCTTTATCTTTTCGTTCATTTCAGGCCTCCAATATTGGAAGGGCCCGATCACGATGCGCTTCCTAATGTCCGCACTGACCTTGATGGGCCCTGCAGGAATTATCCATCGAGAGTTCCTGGAGCCGGCCGTCTCCCAGTAGCGTGATATTTTCCTTAACCGTCATGGCCCCGGTGCCATATACCCTGATTCCCATTGCGTTCAATTTCATCAGGGCACCTCCACCGATGCCACCAACAATCATCGCATCGATCTGATTGCCGTTAAGGGCCATGATGGGATTGCATGCACCGTGTTCATGATGCATGTTCCGATTCTCCAGCCCCAAAACCTGTTTCAATTCGGTGTCGACGATAATAAATGCGGGCGCTGAGCCAAAATGCCCATACACGACGCTCTCCATTCCTTCATCAAGCTCTACTGCGAATCCTACCTTCATTTTTTCTCCTTTAAATTTGCTTCCCCCTGCATTTTTCGATTACATATGCCCCTTCCTTTTCCAGGGCCTCTGCCAAATCCCTCTGCTCTGTGGATGTTTTCTCCCTTGCAGGATGGGCAAGTGTCCGGTCTGCCTGTCCCATACGGTAATTCCCAGGAATGTTGACAGTCATAACACGTGAATTTCCTTACGGCAGTATCACTAGCCATTGAAATCTCACCTCCTTCTATTTTCAGCGCTTTGCCTTTGACCAGCGCTTCTGCAACTTTTCTGTGTGCAGACTCAGCGATCCTTCCAAATGTTTGGCGCGAAATTTTCATCTTCTCCGCCGCTTTTTCCTGATAAAGCCCCTCGAGATCAGCAAGCCTGATGGCCTCGAATTCATCCATAGTCAAAACAACTTCTTCCAGATCGGATAGGGGGACTCCTCTCGGCTTAAAATATCTGCTTCCGGGTTGACACCCAATGTGCCTGCAATTTAGTGGCCTTACCATTTGTAAACCTCTTAAAATATTATGAGCATATGCCCATAATATGTCAATGCGGATTTCCGGAAATGTCCGGCAGACAGAAAAAATTCGTGAACGGATGCCTGCCAGCGGATATTCATCTGAGGTATGGAGATTGCTTAAATAAACTTCGTAGTGAGAATGGTCTTGTGAAGTGATTGCGCAGTCGTGAGTGGATTGGCGATCTATACAGTTGTGACGCTATACAATCGCGCTGTCATGCGGCAGGTTTTTGTACTTGGATAAAAATTCAATGTTAAATGATGAAATTTATCGTGAGGTGCTGGCAATTGCGGCCGAACACCGTGCAGCGGAAGTAAGGATCGGACTCGGATACACAGCTGTTGCGCTGGAGGATGGGCGTTGCGGATTAGCGTATACATTGCACGAGAAGGAGTATGAATCCTGCACTGTGATTGCGGAAGCGGGGACTCTAGCGGGACGCAAAGCCTCTGAACTCATAGCCTGGATCAGGCAGCCTGACCAAACGGCTTGTGCTATCGGACTCGCAACGGCGAATGCGCTTATCTGCCTTCCAGAGGGCGCAGCCGAATCGGATATTTTGGATCTGCTGCCGATCGGATCCGAGAATACTGTTGGAATGATCGGATACTTCGGTCCTCTGGTTGGTCCGATACGAAAGCGCGCCCGGATTCTGCACATTTTTGAGCGCAAACCGATTCCCGACCTTGGTGTGTTGCCTGATTCAGCCGCCGGTGATCTATTGCCCGAATGCCAGGTCGTTGTTCTTTCGGCGACAACCCTCCTGAACCACACCATCGATGGGCTGCTGGATCACTGTACGGCAGCCCGTGAGATTGCGATTCTTGGTCCAAGCACCCCTTTCCTGCCCGGGGTTCTCATTAAGCGGGGAGTTACTATTCTCTCGGGAGTTCAGGTGGTGGATGCCCCCCAGGTTCTCCGGGTTGTTAGCGAAGCGGGCGGCACTCGGAAGTTCGGTTCGGCCGTCCGGAAACTGACGTTACGCGTGTCAAACTCGGCCCAATCAGATTGACTGGACCATCAGCGCTCGAACTAAGTAACAGGTGTTCATCCGTTCAGGACTCCGGGCCATTGCAGAATGCATGAACAAGAATATAATAGACATGCAAAATGCAACAGCATTTCGGAGAATTGGGATGACCGAAGATTTAGATGGCCGGGAAAGAACAATACTGGACTCTATCAACGAGGGCGTTTTCACGGTCGATCTGCAGTGGCGGATTACTGCTTTCAATCGAGCTGCGGAGCAAATCACAAAGGTAGGTCGCCGCGAAGCCCTGGGCCGGCAGTGCTGTGATGTCTTTCGAGCAAACATCTGCGAAAATGCCTGCATTTTGAGACGCACGATGGCGAGCGGTAAGCCTGTCCTCAACGCCACCGCCCATATTTTCAGTCAAACAGGCAAACGTATTCCGATCAGAATCTCGACTGCCGTTCTTCGAGATGACGAGGGTCAGGTAATTGGAGGAGTGGAGACTTTTCAAGACCTCAGCCCTATTGAACAGCTGAAGAAAGAGTTGCAGGGCAAATACACCTTCGAGGATATCGTGGGCCGAAGTGCGGTCATGACGAAGCTCTTCGATATCCTTCCGCAAATCGCGCAGAGCATCAGTACGGTGCTCATTGAAGGACCAAGCGGAACAGGCAAGGAACTCTTTGCCCGAGCCATTCATAATCTGTCACCGCGAAACAAGAAGCCCTGCATTGCCGTGAATTGTGCAGCCCTGCCGGACACGCTTCTGGAGAGCGAATTGTTCGGATATAAGGCCGGCGCCTTCACGGATGCCAGACGCGAAAAGCCGGGACGTTTTGCGCTGGCGCACGGCGGGACGATCTTTCTCGATGAGATCGGAGATATTTCGCCGGCGATGCAGATGCGCCTTCTGCGTGTGCTTCAGGAACGAACGATTGAGCCTTTGGGTTCCGTGGAGCCGTTGAAAGTGGATGTGCGAGTCGTTGCCGCCACGAACAAGGAGTTAAGCCAGCTAGTGCGCGAAGGCAGTTTTCGTGAGGATTTATATTATCGAATTCGTGTAGTAAGCCTGAAGTTGCCGGACCTCAGCCAACGTCGGGAGGATATCCCTCTTCTTATCGATCATATCGTTTCCAAATTCAATCAGCTCCAGGGGAAAGATATAGAAGGAGTCTCGGAAGAGGTCATGGTGCGATTGATGGAGTACGAGTATCCGGGGAATGTGCGGGAACTGGAGAATATACTCGAACAGGCGTTTGTGTTGTGCCGGGACAGGATCATCGAACTGCACCATCTCCCGGCCGAACTTCGACCTGTAGGCCCCGCCAAGTATGCAGGCCCTGGCCCGATGTCCCTGCAATCTATGGAGAAATTGCTGATTCGCGAGGCCCTTCGACGCCACAAAGGCAACAGAACGAAAGCTGCACTCCAGCTTGGAATAAACCCAAGCACGCTGTACCGAAAAATGAAAACGCTGCGCATTGAGTCCGGCGACGAAAACACCAAATAAATATCCGCCCGGGAGAAGCTCGATCCGTGATTATTTGAACCCCGGGGCTATGCTTTCTCAGCGTTTGTTGGCACTGCTTGTCGGATACCCGCGCCCACGCCAAGCGCCGAACCCACCTTCCAGCGGCCGCACTCTCTCGATCCCGTTTTTTCTTAGCAGAAGCGCCGCACGTGCGCTTGTAGCTTCGTTCGGTCAGGTGCAGTAAAGAATCACCTCTTTGCCTTGCGGCAACAGGTCGCTTCTATCTCCAAACTCTGACGCATCCATGTGCAGAGCACCCGGGATTATTTCCGGTTCAGCTTCAAAATCAAAGGCATCCCGCAGATCCACGATGACCGGACTCTCGCCGTCATCCAGTTTCTGCTTCAGTTCCTCCACGCTGATCCGAGCGACCCGTAACTGTCTGATGAATCTCCGGCGCGCCGCGTATTTGTACAGAATATAACCTGCCAGTCCAGCGCTCAGCAGAAGCACCAGGCTTCCCCCCAACGCAGCAATTTGCCCGGCCACGCGCTCGATTTGGCCGCTGAATAAATAACCTGTTCCCAGGAAAATACTTGCCCAAACCAGCGTTCCTATGACGTCAAAGAGCAGAAATCGGCGGAGCCTCATTTTGATGATGCCCGCCAGAGGAGGAGATACCGTATTGAGACCCGGTACGAATTTCGCCAGCAGCAACGAGCGCGCTCCTTGTTTTCTATAAATTCCTGCCGTTCGACGCACACAGGAAGCAGGTTCCAACGAAATCTTGCACAGGAGGTTGAGAATCCTATGACCTTTGCGGCGTCCCAACTGATACCAAATCAGGTCCGCTGTCACTGCGGCAAAGACAACACAGATCAGTGATGTCCCCAAGCTTAGCCGCCCGGTTCCTGCAAGCACGCCTGCAGCGAGCAGAATGGGAATCGAGGGGATGGGAATTCCAAGTTGTTCGGCGAAGACCCAGGCGATTAGCAGGCTGTAGCCATGATGGAAGAGAAAATCAATTGTGCCGTGCATTGAAAACGGTTCGCCCCAGAACTAATCGGTTTAGATGACACATGCGCCAGACAAATGCAACCCGTTTTAAGGAAGCAGGGAATCGACGGAATCATGTGATCCGTTACGCGAATGAATCATGATGATAATTCATTTTTGACTTTTCCAGATTTTTATTGACAGTCCAACAGTTTACATATTATATTGTTTCCATATCAGGAAACATAAATACCATGAAACGATCAGATGAAAAAAAAAGGCTGCTAAACAAGATCTTCGAAATGCAGTGTGAAATCTGCAAGGCTCTCGGTCACCCGCTCCGCCTCGCCATTGTGGACAGGCTCAAAGATGGGGAGATTGCTGCAGTGGATTTGATCGCCGAACTGGGGCTTTCAAAAGCCAATCTCTCAAAGCATATGGCGCTGCTCGCCCATGGCGGGATTGTGGAGCCGAGGCGCGAGGGGAGGCAGATTTTTTACCGTCTCACTGATCCGGAGATTCATCAGGCCTGCACTATCATGCGATCCATTCTCTACCGGCGGTTAAAAGAAGGAGAGAAGCTGGCCTTGGCGATCCATTCCGTTGAGGCTCCATTGGCAAAAGCGCATTAGTAACGCCCGTTTATGAGTGAACTATGAAAAGACAATATCATGTCAAATGGTTCGTTTTCGTGATTTGGATTCTTCTCGGCCTGCCACTTTCAGCCCAGCAGAAGCTGTCGCTTTCCGATGCAGTCGCTCGGGCTTTGGAGAATAATCCGGACCTGGCGGTTGACGCACCTGGCCAGCAGGCTGCCCGTTCCGAATTCAAAGCCACCAGAGCGGGCTACCTGCCGCGCCTCGATTTTGAGCAGTCATACCTGGCCGGTGACAACCCTGTTTTTGTTTTCGGAACGCTCCTCACTCAGCGGCGATTCACGGCTGAAAATTTTGCACTCCCTTTACTAAATAATCCCTCCGCAATCGACAACCTCCAGACGCGGGCAACCGTGCAGCAGAATATCTGGGATTTTGGGAGGACCGGCAACCGGCGGGAACAGGCCCGGCTTGGTATCGAAATGGTTGACCAATTCTACGAAGAGCACAAACGGCAAGTCCTGTTTTCTGTTTTTGATGGCTATTACTCAACTTCACTGGCAACCGACGCTCTCGAAACCGCACGCGCGGCGTTACGTTCAGCGGAATCAATTGAGAGCCAGGCCAAAGCCAGAGTGGAAAGCGGACTGGCGGTTGAGGCGGATTTGCTGCGAAGTCGCGTTTACCTCTCGACAGCAAAACAGGAGGAAATCCAGGCGCAAGGACAGCTCGAGGCCGCCCGCGCGCAACTGAATCGTCTGATAGGAAATCCACTTGGCGAGGCCGTTGGGCTAACTGCGCCCCTGACGATCACGCGCATATCTCTCCCCTCCGAAATGGCGCTGCTTGCCGAACAAAAGAAGCGTCGGCCGGACTATCAGAACCTCCTCGCCGAATTACGTCAGGCAGAACTTGCGGTCAGTGCCCGGTCGAAAGAACGCCTGCCCGTCATCGCAGGCTACACAACCTGGGAGGCGGATAATCCTTCACTGCACGAATATGGTGGTAGCAACTGGTCGGCCGGAATCACCTTGCGCTGGAATTTGTTTGCAGGCGGGAGTGATGCGGCGCAACTGGAAGCAGCTCGTCAACGGCTCGAACAAAAAAGGCGACAGATGACAGCCATGGATTCGGCCATGGCGCTCGAGGTCCGCAGGGCTCTTATTCAGTACCGTGCAGCCGAGCAACAGGTCGAGGCCGCCCAGGCTGCTGAGGCCCAAAGCGAAGAAGGTCTCCGGATCCTGCGTGAGCGGTACGATGCCGGCCTGGCTACAATGACCGATCTCCTCTCGGCAGAGACAGCACGCAGCAGTGCACGGACCTACCTGGCCCAGGCCATCTATCGCCAGCGGCTTAGCTACGCACAAGTCGAATATGCAGTCGGCGTCTTGAGCCCGTCATCGCCGGCAATGAATCTGCAATGAGTCACGCCCGAGAGCGACGCCGTCTCCGGGTCTTGAATTTGAATGCCTGAAAAGGGGCAAAGACATGAAATCCAAAGCTCTACTTCTTGTGGTTCTTTCGGGACTTTCGATCCAGATCGCGTGCAGCGAGAAAAAGGCCAGCAAACAGGAAACTGCAGGGCAGCCTGTACCGGCCAGCATCTTTACGGCCCGGTATGAATCTGTCCGGTCCATTATGGAGGCACCCGGAACGGTACAGCCGCGCGATCGAATTTCGCTCTCTTCGCAAATCAATGGGTTCGTTCGCGAGACGCGCTTCCGTGTTGGCGATATTGTGAAGAAGGATCAGATTCTCGCCACACTTGACGCAAGGGATGCCCAAAGCCAGAAGGCCGCAGCTCAGGCTGCGGTTGATGAAGCCGAGGCGGCGCTCTCAGAAGCCCGACAATCGTATCAGGCTTCAGTAGAAATGCAGGCGGCTGCGAAAGCCTCTTCGGAACTGGCATCCCAGACCCTCGTACGCTACCAAAAGCTGTCCGAATCCCGTTCGGTATCTCCGCAGGAACTGGACGAGGTTCGGACAAGACGGAATGCCAGCAGCGCAGAGCTGGCTTCGCGTGAGGCCATGGTGGCCGCCGCTCAAGACCGGATCAAGCAGGTGGAAGCCAAAATATCCCAGGCCAAAGCGCAATCCGGCCGCGCAGACGTAATGTTGAGCTGGACTGAAATCAAAGCTCCTTCTTCCGGAAGAATCATCCAGCGCCTGGCGGATCCCGGAACCGCCATATTCCCCGGAACGCCTTTGCTGGTTATTGAATCCATTGACAGGCCTCAAGTGCTTGCAGACGTCCCGACCGAACACTCCGACATCCTGCATCTGGGCTCGACCGTGAGGCTCCGCGATGCTGAAACAGGAACTGTTTCAGAGGGACGGATCTCGGAAATTGTCCCACTATCGAATCCAGCGACGCACAGCATCCAATTCAAAGTCGATCTCCCATCGAACCTCTCGATGCCTAGCGGTCAGTTCGTAAAAGTCGAGCTGCCGGTTGGCACCAGAGATGCTCTGCTGGCTCCACGTGCCGCCGTGCGGCAGACCGGGCAGCTTACGGGCATTTTTGTTGTGGATAGCACATCCAAAGCCCGTTTTCGACTGGTGAAAGTCGCTCCGTACGATGCGGAACGTGTTGAGGTTTTCTCCGGGATTCAACCGGGAGAAAAAATCATTTCCAAGTTGAGCGATCAGATCACCGATGGAATTCCAGTAGCAGAGCGTTAAGGAGATCCGGCCATGAGCAAACCACAGATTGCAGGCAGACTGGCTCACGCCTTCATTAATTCCAAGCTCACCCCTCTTTTTCTCATCGCATCGATCGCGCTTGGAGTTGCGGCCGTGCTGCTGCTCCCGAGAGAAGAGGAACCGCAGATCATTGTTCCCATGATCGACGTGATGGTCTCCTTCCCCGGCGCATCCGCCAAAGAAGTGGAAACACGCATCACGAGGCCCATGGAGCGCTTGCTTTGGGAGATCCCCGGCGTCGAATATGTCTATACAACTTCGAGTCCGGGCTCGAGCGTCGCGATTGTTCGCTTCTATGTAGGCGAGGATGAAGAAAAGAGCATCGTCCGTCTTAACCAAAAGATGTTCGCCAACTTCGACCTGATTCCTCCCGGCGCCTCTCAGCCGTTGATCAAACCTCGATCGATTGACGATGTTCCTTTTCTGGCCCTGACACTCTGGAGCCGCGAACTGGATGGATTTCAAATCCGGCGCGTAGCGGCGGAATTGCGCAACGACTTGCAGCAAGTTCCTGATGTCTCCGCAACCCAGCTCATCGGCGGCCAACGGCGTACCATGCTGGTGGAACCGGACCCGGCCCAGATGGCAGCCTACGGCGTAAGTGCATCCCATATTCAGAATGTCATGCAGACGGAGAACCAGGAGAGCCACGCTGGAATTTTGACAAAGCAGAACGAGGCCTTTTCCATCCACCTCGATGGTTTTTTCAAAAGTTCGGAGGACCTGGGGAATCTGGTCGTCAGGGTGCAGAACAACTCTCCGGTCTATCTCCGCAATGTTGCGAAGATTACGGACGGCCCCGAGGAACCGGCGGACTATGTCTTTTTCTCACCAGGCCCGGCGGCAAAGGCAAAAGGAATTGAGATACCGCAAGGAAACCTGCCCATGGCGAGCCTCTCCCCAGTCCTCGACTCCGGTAAAAGCATCGGCAATGACCTGATGCCCGCAGTCACGATTACATTCGCTAAAAGAAAGGGCAAAAATGCCGTCGTGCTTTCGGAAGAGGTGCTGAGGAAAGCGGAGAATTTTCGCGCGCATAGCTTCCCTTCCTCGCTGCAGATGACTGTCACGCGGAATTACGGGGGAACAGCCGCGGAGAAATCGAATGAATTACTGCTCCACATGATGATTGCAGTGATTTCGGTCACAATTCTGATCTGGCTTGTTCTCGGTTTCCGGGAATCCTGTGTAGTTGCGGTTGCTATTCCTGTAACACTAGCGTTAACACTTGTTGTTTTTCTCCTCTACGGCTACACACTCAACCGGATCACTTTGTTTGCTCTGATTTTTTCAATCGGGATCCTTGTCGATGATGCCATTGTCGTCATCGAAAATATCGTCCGGCACAAACGCATGCCGCAGAATCGCAACCGCCCGTTCGCGGATGTGGCCGTGGAAGCAGTGAATGAAGTCGGGAATCCGACCATCCTGGCAACCTTCACGGTAATCGCAGCCATCCTGCCAATGGCAATGGTACGTGGATTGATGGGCCCATATATGCGTCCGATCCCGGTCGGCGCCTCGGCGGCGATGATTTTCTCCCTTCTGGTAGCGTTCGTCATTACTCCGTGGGCGGCACTGCGTTTTCTGCGCGGAGCCCATAAGGGACACGAAACCGGAGAAGTCGAGGATCGCACGACTCGCCTGTACCGCTGGTTCATGGGCAAAATGCTTTCCCGCGACAGAAACCAGTGGCTGTTTCTGGGACTCGTCGTGGTGCTCCTCATAGCTGCGATGAGCACGGTCTACTTCAAGCTGGTGATCGTGAAAATGCTGCCGTTCGACAACAAGAGCGAATTCCAGGTGATTGTAGACATGCCGGAAGGGACAAGCCTCGAAGAGACTGCGGCGGCAACCCGCGCTCTTGCCGTCCGGCTGAATCAAGTCCCGGAAATCACGGATTACGAGACGTACGTAGGCACGGCTTCGCCGTTCAATTTCAATGGACTTGTCCGCCACTATTACATGCGGCGCGGAGAGAATGTTGCCGATATCCAGGTCAATTTGACTCCCAAAGGGGACCGTTCGAATCAGAGTCATGCCATTGCACGCCGAGTCCGAGATCTGCTGAAACCTGTTGCAGACCAATACGGCATTCGGATGAAGGTGGCCGAAGTGCCTCCCGGGCCGCCCGTCCTGGAGACCCTGGTCGCCGAGGTATATGGCCCGAATTACGACCGGCAGATCGAACTGGCCGGTCAGCTTCGATCCATGTTGGAAAAAACTCCCGGCGTGGTGGATGTCGATTGGTATGTCGAAGATCCACAACCCGAGATGTTGTTCCACTTCGACCGGCTCAAAGCCTCCATGGCCGGAGTCTCGATTGCTGAGGCACAGCAAGCGGTTGCGCTTGGAATCAGCGGATCACAGGCAGGGCTTCTGCATGCAGGTCTTGAAGCGGAGGATGTGCCTCTGCAGTTGAGGCTTCCGCTTGCTGATCGTTCAAGCATTGAATCTCTCAATCGGTTGCGCATTTCCTCGATGTCCGGAAAGCTCGTACCGTTTGGAGAGTTGGGACACTGGGAAAAGTCAGTACGGGAAAGAAGCATTTATCATAAAAACCTGATGCCGGTAGTCTATGTCACCGCTGATGTTGCGGGCCGCGAGGAAAGCCCCGTGTACCCGATCCTGAACATGGATGACCAGATCGGGAAAATGCGATTGCCGGAGGGATATCGCCTGGAGACGTATACATCCCACCAGCCCGCGGACACCGACAGGCTGGGAATGAAATGGGATGGCGAATGGCACATCACCTATGAGGTTTTCCGGGATCTCGGATTGGCTTTTGCAGCCGTGCTCGTCTTGATCTACATCCTGGTTGTTGCCTGGTTCCAGAGCTTCAAAACGCCTCTGGTAATAATGGCAGCAATACCGTTTTCGCTGGTCGGGATCCTGCCGGGGCATTGGGCTTTTGGAGCTTTTTTTACCGCCACTTCAATGATCGGATTCATCGCCGGAGCCGGAATCGTGGTGCGGAACTCAATAATCCTTGTGGACTTCATCGAGCTCAGACTGAGCATGGGTGAGTCCTTAAAGCAGGCAGTCATTGATGCCGGCGCCGTGCGTTTCCGTCCTATGTTGCTCACCGCAGCCGCGGTCGTCGTGGGTTCGGCGGTGATCCTTTTCGATCCTATATTCCAGGGACTGGCTATTTCACTGATGGCCGGCGAAGTGGCGTCCCTGCTCCTCAGCCGCATGACGGTCCCCGTTCTGTTCTACATCATGCGTCGTCGTGAACTCGGCCATTTGCCGGTGCCGGCGGTGAACGCATAGGAGTCAACAAATGAATCAAGCATATTTGTTCCCCCCGCGAAGCATTCTGACTCCCACCGATTTGGGAGAGGTCTCGAAATCGGCGCTGAAGTACGCCCGATTCTTTCATGAGCGCTTTGGATCCAGAGTGTCTGTTTTGCATGCAGAGCATATAGAACTCCCGCCTTATTTTTCGAGTGGCCAGGTCGGAGAGCTGAAACGCGAGATAAAAAAGTTGACCAGGGCCGCGACCGATTATGTGCGGAAGGAGAGCGAATTAACTTTGGGTTTCCCTCCGGACGTAAGGGTGGTCGAAGTCATGCCGGTCGATGCGATACTGAAGCAGTCCGAAGATAACCAGTTTGAGTTGGTCATCATGGGCATCCACGGGCACAGCTACGCTGAGCGACTCCGGATGGGATCCGTTACAGAGCGCGTGCTGCGCAATAGCACTATCCCAGTTCTGGCAGTTCGGAAGGATCCTCCGGAAATACCGGTACAACAGATCTTATGCCCGATGAGCCCCTCAGAAACTGGAAGACAGGCACTCGAGTACGCAGCTCGAATCAGCAAAGAGATGAATGCAAGGCTCATCGTCCTTCATGTAGTGGAGCAAGGAGAAGAGCCGCTGACCTGCCCCTTGGTGGACGAGCAAATTCAGAAAACGTGTCGAGTGGAGGAGGTCAGATTTCACGGCAATGCCGCGAGAACGATTGCCGAAGCATCGAACGACCTAAAACCCGATCTGATTGTGATGGGGGCTGAACGCAAGAAATCCATATTGGGAGAGATGTTCAGCAGCACGACCATGGGGGTCATGCAAATTGCAGTCGGGCCACTGCTGGCCGTGCCCAGAAGTGTTCAATGAGTGTTGCCCCGATAGCTGGGGAAGGAGAAGAGATTATGGCAATAGAGAGATGGATTCGATTGATTGCAGGGACCTTCATTCTGATCAGTCTTGCCTTGGCACATTGGGTTAATCCGAACTGGCTTTGGTTCACAGCTTTTGTCGGGGCAAACCTATTTCAGTCTTCGCTAACGCGCTGGTGTTTGATGGAGGATATCCTGGTCAAATTGGGAGTGGCAAAGAAAGAAGTCCCCATTTCCAGCACCGTTAGATAATCAGTCGGATAGAGCAGCAAACAAAACGGCTGTTAAGTTCCCGGAGGAAGACCCAGTTTGCTTACCAGACAAGATCAAGATCACTTCATTTTATTCAATCCAATGCTCGCGGTATCCTCAAAGGATCGACATCCGGTTTCACTCAGCTCGCCGGTGAAATCCCATCAGGGAGGTTAAAGATCTTGGGGACCTTCACAAACTACTCCTGTTTAGTGGCAATCCAGATAACGATTCTCTTCATTAACTCGCTCCCCAAAAACTGCTTGGTCACTGCTTCAGTTGCGTTGGTCGCTATGTTAACATCACCGCGGTTATTATGAGAAACGACTACTCAGTCTTTGGATTTTATGATCAGAAGAAGAGGAGTTTCTGAAGGAGTTTTCCTTCTTTGTCTTATTTGGTGCTGCACGCCATATGCTTCCCCGCCGGTTGCCCTTGCATTAGGAATCATTCTGGCGCTAGTTATCGGCCATCCATTTAAGAGATACAACAGCAAGATAACGAAATATTTGCTGCAAATTTCCGTTGTGGGCCTGGGCTTCGGGATGAATTTCGGTGAAGTAGTCACCGCAGGAAGGACCGGAGTGCTTTTTACAGTTGTCTCGATTTTCGGCACGCTCGGGGTAGGTTACATTCTTGGAAAATGGCTGACAGTGAATGAGAAGACATCGCAGCTCATTTCTTCCGGAACTGCAATATGCGGGGGCAGTGCCATCGCGGCCATTGCTCCGATCATCAATGCAAATGAAGAGGAAATATCTGTATCCCTGGGGACAATATTTATCCTTAACTCCGTGGGGCTCTTCCTTTTCCCGCCCGCAGGACACTACCTGGGACTGAGCCAACATCAATTCGGTTTGTGGTCTGCGATTGCCATTCACGACACCAGCTCGGTAGTAGGAGCGGCAGTCCGCTACGGTAACGAAGCGCTGAAGGTTGCTACAACCGTAAAATTGACACGGGCCCTCTGGATTCTTCCTCTTTCCTTTTTTGCTGCACTAATCTCAAGGTCCAAGTCAGCAAAGGCAACAGTTCCCGTCTTCATCTTTGCCTTCATTGCGGCCTCGGTCATGACCAGCGTTGTACCCGGCCTAAAGCCAGCCTACGGTGCCATAGTACGCATAGCAAAAACGGGCCTTACGATAACTCTGTTCCTTATAGGTGCTGGGCTCTCTCGGGAGGCATTAAAGAGTGTTGGAATCAGACCAATAGCTCAGGGAATCGTTCTCTGGGCATTTATTTCAGTGGTATCTCTCATTGCCGTGCGAAGCTTTTCGTAAGAGCTATGGGCGCGCCTGTTCCAGTGACCGGTATCCAATATTGCCGCGGGACACCGCTCACTGGCTGCCAGGGAAGCTTCGCCTCAAACCGAGAAATAGCACGGTGCGGATATGATGTTGGGACGGATTGTCCAACCGGCGAACCCCGACTGGAGTACCATCGAAGGATTATCCGACTAAGGAAGTCCCAAGATGCCCAACATCGCTGATATTATCTACCACCATGTATCTCTTTCGGTAAGCCGTCTTGACCGTCTCTATCTGCATCACATAGGCAGAACCGGCTACCAAAAGCTATGGTATGCTCGCCCCCAGAGCTTTCATGCCTAGAAAACGGCCATATTCCGGCACGGAGGAAGTGTGGATAAGGAATGCGACAGAATTCTGGTTTCAAGGCGTACGGTTCTTAAGGCTGCCGGCACGATGGGAGCGGGAATGATGTTGGATAAGAACGCAACAAATTGGCTGACTGCAGTGAAATCTACGGCTCCCGGTGAGAAGGTGATTCCGACCTTTTGTGCCATGTGCGGTCCCGGCTTAGGATGCGGCATCTATGCGTACGTCAAAGACGGCCGGTTCACCAAGGTCGAAGGGATGCAGGAATCTCCTCTGAATGGCGGCAGGATCTGCGCCAAAGCGCATGCCGCACCGCAGTGGGTGTATTCTCCCCAACGGCTTAAGTATCCACTAAGGCGAGTTGGGAAAAAAGGCGAAGGCAAATTTGAGCGCATATCCTGGAACCAAGCACTAAACCTGATCGCCGCCAAGCTCAAGGAGCAAAAACAGAAATACGGAGCGGAATCGCTGGCAATCCTTTCTCCGGCACGCCGGTCCTACAGCGAGTTCTTATACAGATTCCTGATGGCTCACGGTAGTCCAAACTATGGCCACAGTGGCATCTGCGCAATGCAAAAGGCCTTTTCCTTTACCTACACGTTGGGCGCGGCTCCGGTTCCAGATATTCCTAACACCCGGCTTCTCCTGATCTGGGGCAAGCAACCGATCTATTCCGGAAGCACCAGAGGCAATCTTAAGCAGATCCTGGATGCAAAGGACAGCGGGACAAAGATCATCTGCATCAAGCCCACGATGGAGCCGGACGTTGCCATTTCCGATACCTGGATTCCGATAAGGCCGGGAACCGATGCCGCTTTGGCATTGGCAATGCTCAATGTCGTTATCAACGAGAAGCTTTACGATTCCCAGTTTGTCGCCCAGTGGACTTACGGTTTTGAAAAGCTCGAAAAGCACATCGTCAAGTACACACCTGAATGGGCCGAGCCGATCACCGGCATCCCCGCCGATCAGATCATTGATCTTGCTCGAACCTATGCGAAGACAAAACCGGCCTGCATCGATCATGGGAACGGGCTTGAACATACCCCATCCTCCAATAGCGCTGTTCGCGCCATCGCCATCCTGATGGCAATCACAGGAAATCTCGACAAACCCGGAGGCGACATTTTCCCGGGCGGTTCGGGAATGCCGATGCCCAAAAGCGTTCATTTGCGCGAGCGATACACTCAGGAATGGGTGGACAAACTCGTCGGACCGGAGTTCCCAAAGGCATTTCAGCCCGGAGCGGAGGGTACCTCATCCGCGTACTACAGGATCTTTGACAGCATACTCACAGGCAAGCCTTATCCTGTACGAACGATTATCGCCCCCGGCACACAACCGTCGGTGAGCACCCGCGGGGTCAAGAATGTCCTCGAAGCTCTGAAAAAGCTAGATTTCTATGTAGTCGTCGACGTGATGCGTACGGCTGAAATGAATTATGCCGACGTCGTGGTCCCGGTTGCGACAATGTACGAAACAGACCATCCATTTGAATTCAGCGGCAACTGGATTATGGCTCGCAACAAGGTGATTGAGCCGCTCGAAAACTACAAATCCGATTACGAGTTCTGGATCGACCTGGGCGTCAGGATGGGCTACGGCAAGGACTTCTGGAATGGCAGTATCACCGAATGCATGAACGACCAGCTCAAGCCATTGAACCTGACGATGGAGGAATTAAGAGCAAAGCCGACGGGTATTGTCTTTCAGTCGAAGCCGATGGAATATGGGAAGTACTCCAAAATATTCAGCAGGCTCAGTACACGATTCTCCAAAGCGCCTTATCTTCCACAGGGAAAGGTTGCAATCTACAACACAACTTTCGAAGAAAACGGATATGAACCCCTGCCGGTTTGGGTGGAGCCACCGGAAAGCCCGACCGGCACGCCCGAGCTTCTGAAAAAATATCCACTTAGTTTCTCTGATTTCCATACTTCCAAGGTCTATAACGCCGGCTGGCTTCGCAATGTACCCTATCTGCGCGAAGTTCTTCCCTATCCGACACTGCAGATCCATCCCGAGGCGGCGAGGGAACGTAGTGTAGTCGACGGGGACTGTTAGTGTCGAATCCCCGTACGGTCAAATGAAAATCAAAGCCCAGGTGAATCCAGGAATCAGGCCGGATACCGTGATGGCTTTACACGGGTGGTGGCAGGGTTGCGAGGAATTGAGACTGCCTGGATTCCCACTGTTGGAAAAAGGCGCCAATACCAACACCATGTACAGTGTCGATTACGCCAAGGCGTTCGACCCTGTTGTCACGGCGATGTCAAGCCAGACTCTCGTCCAGGTGAAAAAAGCATAGATTGATCATGGAGAAACCGATGGTGCGACAATACGGGTTTTCTTTCGACAGCGACCGATGCGTCCAGTGCCACGCCTGTGAGGTGGCCTGCAAATCCTGGAATTCACTGGAGCTCGGCATCAAGTGGCGGAAGGTTTTGGAACTCTGGAGCGGACAGTTCCCCAAGATAACAAATGAAACCATTTCGCTATCCTGCATGCATTGTGCGAAACCGGCCTGCATTGAAATCTGCCCTGCGAAAGCAATTTCGAAACGATCGGAAGATGGGATCGTCGTGGTAGATTCAAGCAAGTGCACAGGCTGCCGTTCTTGCACGGCGGCTTGCCCCTTTCATGTACCTCAATATGGCAGAACCGGCACCATGCAGAAATGCAATTTTTGCACTGAGAGGCTGCAGCAGGGGAAGCAGCCATCTTGTGTCGCAACCTGCCCCGGCGAGGCATTGAAGTGCGGCCCGCTCGAGGTCCTTATTGAGTCGTCCAACACAAGGAAGCCAGCCGAAAGACTCTCAGGCCCTACAATTCCGTCTCTCATCATCTCCGGCAGACTGAAGGAAGGTGTCCTTTCGGCAAGGATGCATGACTGGATTTAGGGCAATACGCATGGGTAGGACAAGCTGCGGTTCTGCTTCCCGATCCATGCTGATTGAAATCATGGGAGCTTCTGATAAGCGGCATTACGTAAACCAAGAACCCTGAGCCTTGCTGACGAGAACATTTTATAAATGATTTGCGGATTTTGATAGAGATTTTGAACACATCTATAGTGCAATCCTATGGACAAAACCTTGCAGACCATGGTCGGCGCAACCGACGCCATTTTTTGTGCAGCCCCGACTATGGTCTCCGACGTTGCGACCATTGTGTTCTTCACGCAGACCATGGTCTTCTCGAACGAGAAGATCTTCCTGCCCGCGGGGACTATTTTCCTGGCCGCCCAGAAGATAGTATGAGGCGCTGCGAAGATGGTCTGAGGCACTGCGACCATTGTCTTCGTCGCTCCGACATTTGTCGGCGTCGTTCTGACATATGTCGGAGCCGACAATTATGCCATTGATTTCATTGGAGTTGCAGCAACGACCGATTTTGACATATGTCGGAGCCGTTCCGACCATTGTCGGAATCGCTCTGAAAATGGTCTTTGGCTGCCAGAAAATGTTCTCCAGTTTTGCGACCATTTTCTCAAAAGCGGCGACTTAGGTCGAGGTCCCGGCGATCATTTTCCCCGCCATCGAGACTATGGTCTGGACGATCCAAACTATGTTCTTCCTCGTCCAGACCATAGTCGGTGCGCCCCAGACACTTTTCTCAGAAGCGGAACCTATTTTCTGCACATCTGAGACAATCTTCTCCATTACGGAGAAGACTGTCGGCGACATAAGTTGGCGCCCATTTTGGAACCGCGAAGACCGCACTGTCTCCAAAAATTCGAGAACCTTTGCAGTCTTCGAGGTCTTAGCATTTCAGTTTTGTCGTTTATTTGCAAAAATATTTTTGCATGCTGATGTCACAAACGGCCTTTTGCTGGAACTAATATAGGTAGACAAACAAAGGAAGCTGATTTGCTCGAAATCCTCGCTTCTAGGATCTGAATCGCCCTACTTCTGAATTCAGTAAATCCAGGACACACGCGATCTTGAAAAAGCGAACACCCACAACATCGGCGTTGACAATACTCCTTCTCATGGAAGAAGCTGAAAGGGACAAATTCAAGGGACAGTTGTACTGCGTATTTGCAGCCTGATTTTTCTTACAGGTCAGTTCGACTTCCAATACGGTTGGAGGTAACTTATGAGACACTGGATCGGCGCCATCCTTGTCCTAACGGTCTTCGCAACCTGCAGTGTGGCCCAAGACAATGCCTACAAACAGACGCTCATTGACAAATACCCATTTTACAAGTCGGCAACCACCATTCTGAAACCTGTCTACCCCGCGCTCGCTAAGCAGCTCGTAGCCGACTACGGAATCACAGCAGGGGTCTGCGTAGATGTCGGCGGAGGTAGCGGCTCGTTGTCGCTGGCATTAGCCAAGGTCACTAATCTCACCTGTTACGTGGTGGACTTGGACCCTGCGGCAGTCCGGCTCTGTGGGATAGTCGCAGACGAGGCGCAGTTGACCGGACGCGTCCGTGCGCTGGAGGGCGATGCCCAGAATCTTCCGTTGCGCGACAAATTCGCCGATCTCGTGGTCAGCCGGGGATCCATCTTCTTTTGGCAGGACCAACTTCAGGGCCTCAAGGAAGCCTATCGCATCCTCAAACCTGGGGGCGTAGCCTTTGTGGGTTGTGGCGTCTCTCGGCTGCTGGACGCCACGACCCGCAATCCAATTCTTGCCTGGCGCAAGGAGACTGTGACGAAGGGCGGGCGTAAATCGGGGTGGCACCCGATTGACACTGACATCATCGAGCGGTGCAAGTCTGCTGGCATCGAGAGGGTGCGCATGGTTCACGAGCCGGACTCCGGCGACGATTACGGCTACTGGATAGAGATACGCAAGTAAGCCAGGAAAGCACCGCATCGGCTATGACCCGTTCAAAAGCAGAAGGGACACGATTATGAAAGTCCGAATTGCTATATCTGTTCTGATTTTCTCGCAAGCTTTCCTGGCAGCGCAGAACAAAAAGCTGACCATGGAAGAGATGCACCAATTACACCAGGATTCGAAGGCTTACATTGCTTACCTGGAAGATCCTCAGCGCGATGTCTACCAGAAGCCGCACGAAGTAATCATGGCTTTAGGTCTGAGGGAAGGCGAGACGGTGGCGGATATCGGGGCAGGTTCCGGATACTTCACTTTTCGACTGGCATCCCCTGTCGGAGAGAAAGGGCGGATTTATGCAGTGGATACCAGTCCTGACATGATCATGCATATGAACCGTCGAATCCGCGATATGAAGTTGAGGAACATTGTGACAGTTCTCTCAGCTCCAGATGATCCGCTGCTTATGGACGGATCTATCGACCGATTCTTCATCTGCGATACGTGGCACCACATCCAAAACCAAGCCCAATATCTGGCGCTCATGAAAAAGATGCTCAAGCCGGGAGGGCAGGTCATCATGATCGATTTCCAAAAGGTGGAACTGCCTGTAGGAGCTCCAATGGAAATGAAAATTGCGCGAGAGGATCTGGTGCGGCAGATGGAATCAAACGGCTTCAAGCTTGTCAAGGAGCATACTTTCCTTCCCTATCAGTATTTTCTAATCTTCAAATCGCGTTAATAAAATGAATTGCTTATAACTGCTGCATTTTGAAGATCTGAATCGCCCCGCTTCAGCACTCAATCGGACGCAACCGAAATCCGTGCATAATGCAAGATCCTGCCTTTGCGTGTCATTGCATTTTGCCACACAGAATCCAATTTCTGCCCATTCTGCGGCGTCCCAATTCTGGCATGGTTTATGCAAGAGATGTTTCGGAGGGAGAGCTATGCCTCGGAAGGAAAATCCCGAACTGCAGATTACCGCCCGTGTAATCGGAGTTATCCGAACACCATTTCTGGAAGCTGCCGGCACACCTATCCAGTCTGTTTACGGTGAAAATATCGAAGGTCGGGTCTTACTCTTTGAGCCCTACGCGGCGGCTCTTGACGATATTGAGGGTTTTGATCGCCTCTGGTTGATTTACTGGATGGATCGGGTTAGTGAATTCAAACCACGGATAATTCCCTATCGAGATGATCGGAAACATGGATTGTTTGCCACCCGATCGCCCAGCAGGCCTAATCCAATTGGCCTGTCGGTAGTCCGGCTTCTCAGGCAAGACGGCGGCACGCTTTACATCGCGGACATTGATATACTCGACGGCACCAGGTTACTAGACATAAAACCCTATATCCCGGCATTCGATTCCCATCCAGGATGTAGGGCGGGTTGGGTCGACACGTGCAGGGTCGACCGGCGCAGGGCCGATGACAGATTTCACGAGCCAGCTAGCAAGGGGGTATAAGATGCCTCGCCATAGATCGAGCCAATCCCAGACCGATTCAGATCAAGAAAAATCCTATTGCGTGACAGCCGATTTCTTTCTCTCCTTTTCGGATCCGACAGCTTTAATGATTTTGGACATTGTTCGCAAAAAAGAAATGACTTCTCGGGCCATGTCCAAAAAACTAGGAATCAAACCCGACACCCTTTTGGCTAAGTTGAGGGCCATGGAGCGGGAGGGGATCCTGGTTTCGTGTGTCAGGTCTCAAAACGTCCTTTACCGGGTAGCAGCTCCCAAAATTATAAAAGCATTCAACCGTATACTTGAGCTGCCGGCAAGAAAGCTGAAACGAACCAGTTCTCTAAAAAGACAACTTTCGGGCGCCACGCAAAAACGTAAGAAGCCATCAAAAACGGTCTCTGGGGCATCCATTCGATAGCACCCTGACTTGGAGGATAATGATGAATGAACGCTTTCTGAAAAATTCAAATTCCGTATGGTTATGGCTGGGCTTAATCGCTGCCTTGATGATCGGCTCGGCCGCGTTGCCCAGCGTGACCGTAGCTGCGCCGCAGAATGAATCAGCTACCCAGCTGCTCCCGGATGAGATCTCGGTGGCACAAGCCAAGGACAAAAAAGACCAGGGCGCGTTTTTCCTGGATGTGCGCGAACCGAGTGAATGGTATCCGTCCCACATACCCGGTTCGATATTAATCCCCCTTGGCCAATTGGAGAACCGCGTAAAAGAACTGCCGCGAGATAAGGAAATCGTCGTGGTATGTCGCTCAGGCGGCCGCAGCTCCGCCGGGCGCGACATCTTGAAGAAAGCAGGCTTCACGCTAGTCAACAGCATGGCAGGGGGTATGAACGCATGGAAGGCGGCCGGTTACCCGACAGTCTCAGGCCAGTAATGACAGAACCTCTAAGGCGCTAAGCGAGCTAGGGATCAATTTGCGCACGCTTCAATATCGACTCGAAGAATACGGCATCATCAGCTGGGACTGACGTAGCCACCGCGTGCGAAACGGGCCGCAAAACTTCAGAGTGTTACGACACCCTTTCCCATCAATATCTCCAATGTCCACCGTACTGCATTCCCCACGATGCTCATGCATTTCGACGGGTCGTTATGACCCCCAGCTTCTTCAAATGCTTTCCAGTCGGCCGGGTCCTGAAGGTTGAACGACCTGCCAAAGATTCTCGATTGGATCTGGGGGCACAGAATGGAGCCGTACTCCTGTATGAACCTTCTGCCCAATATTTTGGCTGCCTCCATGCCGCGCGCCAATTCTCCCATGCCCGCTGGATTCATCTGTACGGCTGACACCATATCGGCTGGGCGGCCGAGATAATAATCGAGCACAATGGTTCCCCCGATCACTCCGCCGCATGCTCCAGCCGAAAAACCAGCCTGGCCGCCGCAGGAGGAACTGGCAACTTTGACGATGATATCCTCAAAACCCAGCATTTCCCTGAGCGCGGCCACCGTACACTGAGAACAGCTGCCGGAGGCCTTCTCATAGGCGACTCCAAGCTCGTGTGCTTTCTCCAGTAATTGCATTGTCGATAGATTGCGATAATTCTCGGTCAAAGGCATAGCATCCTCTTTCTGAATACCCCTATAGGTTATTGCCAGCGTTTCTGAGTTGGCATGATATGTTGATATCTTATATTTTGCCAAGTTGTTCGATCAAAAAAGAGCCGAAAGCAAGAATACTCACTAATATTAATGGGAGCGGACAAATGACGACGTCGAATCTGTGGATGACCCCAGAATGGTAAATCCCATGAACCTGAAGGAACGTTTCTTGAACCAATTGCAGGGCAGGGAAACAGACATGATTCCGGTGGGGTGTACGACCACCTATGGAGTGGTCGCATTTATGAAGCAATCAGGCTTCGAGCGTCCAATGGCTGACACGGACCCAGTTGCCATGACCGGACTGGCTTATTCAGGACATCAATACGGGGGATTTGAATGGGTCAAGGCTATGGGCTGGGACATCACGGCATTGAGTGAAGCGCTGGGTTGCCGGCTTGGACAACCCTCTATTGATCGCCAACTGTCTATCAAGAACCATCCCTTTACCGACAGGCTTCATGACCTTGCCTTTCCCAAAGATTTTCTTGATAGAGGCCGCTTCCCTGTTTACAAAAAACATCTCGACCTGCTTACAAAGAAGGTTGCCGGTAAGCTTGTGATTTTTGGAGAAACGGAAGGAGCCTTCACTTGCGCGGCCAACCTGGTCGGCATCGAGCAACTTCTGAGATGGTGCCTGAGAAACCCTGATTACGTTCTTCAGTTATTTGAGGTGACAAAGCGGGCTGCTGTCGCTGCAGCCAACTTCGCTTTCGAGAACGGGGCTGATTACTTTGTGTTTGCTGAACCCACATCAAGCCCTGCATTACTGGGCCCCGACCTCTACGAGAGGTTTGTTCTGCCCCTGGAAACAGAAATAATCAGAGAAATAAGTGGGCCTGTCGCGCTCCACATTTGCGGCAATACAGATTCGATTGTCGGGTTTATGTGTGACACCGGCGCGGCCGGAATCAGCATAGAAGAACAGACCGACCTGAAAAGAGCAGTAGAGATAGCCCATTCGAAAGGAGTGAGGGTTTTCGGAAACGTGGCTAATTCAACTCTCAGCCGCACTCCCGCCGAGGTTTATTCCGAAGCGACTACTTCACTGCAAAACGGCACCGATTTCCTATGCCCTGGGTGTGGAATTTCTCCAAATACTGCGCTGGAAAATATTCTGCAATTGAAGAGAGCTCGAGACGACTATTTTTTAAGAGCTTCAGCATAGTGCTCTGCGCAATTCTCGATGCGCATTAAGCTCGCTTCGGGCTGCTTTTCGGCGTGCGAAGTTGGTTGTGACCTAACGGAACTGGAGGCAGCGTTGACTTCGACGGATGCCTCGATCGGCCACAATTGGGTGGATTTCTGGGTCGATATGCTGGGTCATTCCATGGCCAACGACGCAGAGACAGAACGTATCTTGAAAATCCCAGCAGTCAGGACACGATACAATAATTGCGGTTTATCTGTTTACCGCCGGTGACGGTATGGGCGCTTTTATTCACGAAATCTCGGCCATCGAAAAAATATATCAAACAAATGCAAAAACGCCACGGATTTCACGGATTATCACAGAAATGGAAATAACAATCCGTGAAATCCGTGGAATCCGTGGCGTTTTGATGAGGCTCTGTGCCTAACTGGGAGGAACTTTTCCCATTGCGGGCATCGGTTCTTTCGTCCGATCGACCCTCGCGAATTCGAACCCCGCCGCCGTGACAGGATCCAGCGTTCCGCCTGCCAGGATTGAGTACCGGAGGCAAAGACCGCCGAATAGGCCCAGTACCGCCGCTAAACCTTCGGCCAAGGCTCCCGATCCCAACAGTTCCAGGAAAAATGGAACGAGCAGTCCGCACGCAACAACTCCCAGCCAGAAGGCCGGCGCTACGGCGCCTGTAAGAATGCGCTTTGCCGAGAACCTTGATTCGAGCGTCCTGTAGGCGTTGTAAAGGAACATGATCAGGACAAACATCTCAAACACAAGGATCAAGGCATCGATATGAGCCAAAAGTGCAAGTTTGCCTTCTCCAACTCCCTGGTTCTGGCCGATCAGAACGATAGCCATGATTCCTGTCGATACGGCAGAAACAAAGAACAGGACCGGCAGCAGCGCCGTTCTCCACAGAGCGATCGGCTGGCTGTACCCCAGCAGAAGCCCCGTATAGATCACGGTGAGAAACCCGAAAATGGCGCCAAGGATCGCAATGGCGCCGTGGGCATTCCCAATTGAGCCGGGAAAAGGCCATATCCAGAAAGCAGTTTGTATGGCGGCAAAGATCATGAAAAGCACGATGATGATTGTGCCCCGCGCAATCCAGGAGGTGCCCGGTTTCATCCAGACCCTCCAGGCATTGAACGGCCTGCCCAGATCGGCGAGCAGAAAGAGGGTCCCGATGAGGACACAGGGCACGCCGAGAAACACTCCGATCTTGGACACGAGGGCCCAATCTGCGCCGCCGCGCAAGTCGGCTATGACGCCAGTCAGGAAAGCTCCGCCGCCGACGCCGGCGAGAAAGAGATATGCGGCGATTAACCAGCGCCACTCTACCTGAACCTGGCCTTCTAATTTTTCTGATCCCATGGAATTCTCCTATTTCCTATCTGCAAGTGTGCCTGCACTCCGGGTGCTGTTCTGTGATTACCTCGGTGGCAGATAATAAACTTTTGGTTCGGTGCCGACTTCGGGCCGCAAGACAAAACCGCGTTTTGTCTTGATGAGATAGGATATCTCGCTCTCAGGATCGTCGAGATCGCCGAAAACCCGTGCTTTGCCCGGACAGACCTGGACGCAGGCAGGTTCTCTTCCCTCGGCGCGCCTGTCGATGCAGAAATCGCATTTCGTCGCCACACCACAACCGCGCTTTTCTTCCCACACCTGCATGCAATGCTTCTCGTAATCGCTGAGAGGAAGCCCTTCCGGGAAATAGCTCTTATACTCCGGCACCGAATACCGTGCGCCGTAAGGGCAAGCCATCATGCAATACTTGCAGCCGATGCACTTGTCCTTGTCCACGCGGACGATTCCGTCATCCGTCTGATAGGTGGCGCCCGTGGGGCAGACTTTCATGCAATCCGGCTCCTCGCATTGATTGCAGAGCACCGGCAACGCCTGCCGGACAGAATTTGGAAAAACACCCATTTCTCCCCTCAGAACCCGGCTCCAAAATACTCCGGGCGGCGTGCAGTTTGCCTGTTTGCATCCCATCACGCAGGAGTAGCATCCGTAGCATCTTTTAAGGTCAATGACCATTCCATAACGTGCCATATTTAACTCCAATTAAAATTGTCCAGTGTCATGCGTTCACAGGTTCACGCCTTGTAAACTTTCACTCGGACGCAAATATCCTGGTTTAATGTCAAAGGATCGGTGTGCGCCTCGTCCATCATGACAAGATCATTGAAGAACGTGCCTTTTCCTTTCGCAATCGGCATGAAATTACCCCAGTGGCCGCCTATGGCAGCGATGGCAATGTGGTGCGGTTCTATCCCTTCGCTGAGCGAGACCTTGCCAGGGACTCGTTTTCCTTCCGGATTCTCCACCCACACCTTGTCGCCGTCTTTGATCCCTTTTTGCTCGGCGGTTTTTGCATACATCTGGATTCCGTAGATATTGGGGTCTTCCTGCGTGATTTCATCCAGATACGGATTTTGTTGAGTCATGGAGTTACACTGCGTCACTGGCCGCCAGTAAAACGCATTCATGTCGTACTCCGGTTTATCCTTCGAGTGCGTCGGGCAGGGATACCAGTCTGCAAGCGCCTTGAAGACAGACCAGTTCAAACTAATGTACTTCTTCTGCGGGTCGTACTGCTGGCAGAGCTTGGTTATCTGCTCGCCGGCATCGATGAAGTATTCGAAGTATACCGGTACCCTGGAGGGATTAAACCATTTCCAGTAGACGTCTTCTTTACGTTTCGGCCATGTGAACACGCCTTTCTTCCGGACATGCTCCAGTCCGTGTTCCGGCCCGAAACGGTCTTTGAGGAGCCGGTCAACGACCTCCGGCCACGTATGTTCGACACTGCCGTCCTCGCACAGCTTGTACTCCGGACTGAAGGCCCCGCCGTAACGGATAACAGTCATGTCATTCAATGCCTTGAAATACTTCGGGAGTATGCCGAGCCGCTTGCAGATGTCCATCATGACCACATTGAAATCCCGCCGCTCATACAACGGCTCGATCGCCGGTTGCCGGATTGTCCAGCCCCAGTCATCCTCTCCCGTCGGGTGGGAGAAAGTGGACGGGAAACTCACTGCGGGAGTGTATCGCTCAAGGTAACAGGCATCCGGCAGAACAATATCCGCCACCGCTTCCTCGAACTCCGTGATATAAAGCTGGAAAGAAAAGATGAAGTTGAACTTCTTCAGGAAGTTCTCCGTCACGATTTCCGCATTCCCCATGGTCATGACCGAATTGGAGCCGAAATTGATCATGACGTCCGGCCGGTAATTGACCTTGAATTGATCCAGCATCTCGAACCACTTCGGGCTCATTATGGTGAACGCGTTGTAGATCGAAGTGGGGAACATGTCGTGCAGATCAAGCCGTTGCGGTTGTTTGGGCACTCGCAACGGGTATGGCACGTGGTCATAGACCCAAGCCTTGGCGACAAGCAGACCGTCCTCATCCGGGTACGGAATCTGATAAGGCTTACCGGTTGGCTTGTACCCGTCGGTGACCTCCGCGCCCAAGCCCAGCGCGCTGCCATAGGTATCGGCCGCGCCCAGTATATGGTTGACCATGTCGACGGAGAGGCAGGTCCAACCAGAGTTTACATGGCCCTGGGAGCCGCGGAAGAAGTGCGCCGCGATTGGCCGCTTGGGTATTTTTTTCGGGCCCTGCTCTGTTTGAATGGTGACTGTGGCGCCGATCTCCGCGCACTCGGCGATTTCCTTGCCTAAACGCCTTATTGTCGCAGCAGGAATCCAGGTGATGCTTTCCACATATTCCGGCGAATACTTTTTCACGTGCTCCTTGAGCAACTCGAATGCAGGACGGCACTTCGTTCCGTCTACATCGTAGGTGCCCGTCAGAGCGACATCGTGCGCCTGGTCTTCATACTGAACCCTCGTCACGGATGGATCGTTGTGAATCTTGGGACATTTATCTACCAAGTCCCAGACCATGGGTTTGTTGGTTGCTTTATCCCGCAGGTACCGGCCATCCGAAGGACGAATCAGATAAGGCCCGTTGGTTTTGTATTTCAAATATTCGGCGTCATAGATACCGAGTTCGTTCAGAAACACATTCACAAACCCCAGGGCAAGCGCTCCGTCCGTTCCCACACGGATCGGAACCCACTCATGCGCCTTGGAAGCCTGCGGGCTCTGCATGGGATCGAAGGTAATGGTCCTGGCTCCGCGGGCGCGCGCATCGGCAGCCTGGATGGCGTTCTGGACCGCGGTATGCCCGGCGCCGTGACCTTTGGAGCAGCCGAAATTCAGGGGCAGATTGCAATGCGCAAAATCGGGAATGATCGACCAGGAGACATGCATGATGCCATTCATGAAATGAGCGCCGTTGCCGCAGTGAAGCCCGCCGCCGGACACCCAGTAATTCGGCGTTCCGAAAGCCTTGTTGAACGCGGTGACTGCGTAACGGATCTCGGACGCCGCCGTGGTTGTGGCCTGGAAATAGGCGCCCCGCGAATCCTTCTCCTGACACGCCTTCAGTTTTTTGACGATGGTGTCGAGCGCCTCTTCCCAGCTTATACGCACAAACTTCGGGTCAACGCCGAGACCTTTCTGCGGGTTGGTTCGCTTGAGGGGATAGTTTACCCGGTATGGATCATAAAGCAGATGAGTCCCCGCAAGGCCCTTGACGCAGATCTTTCCGCGCCCGGTCGGGGCTTCCGGGTTCCCCTCGATCTCCGTCACGACACCGTTCTGCCGATGGACCCTGATCCCGCACATGCAATAGCACTGACCGCAACATGTGGGGATCCAGACATCCTCCTGAACTTTGGACGTTTGTGTAACAGCCATTTAACTGTCCTTTCCTTGAATTACAAAACTAAAGTTGAGATCCTGAAACGCGAAGCAATTCGACGACGTCCCACATGCAGCGCCAATTTCTCGTGCTGCGATTATAAAGGCGTGGATGGACGGCGTCAATAATGAAAGACTTGAAGAATTTCTTTGAGCCTTCGGGTCTTCGAGGTTTAATGTGTTCAAACGAAAGTTGAGGATCATCCATTGAACAACATGCCGCAGGAAACGGATTGGTCGGAAATCGAGAAGCGGCTTGAGCCGCAGTACGTTTCTTTTTTTCAAGAAACCATGAGCATGCCAGAGGAGGTTGCCCACGAGATTTTCAAGGCCCTGGCGCAACAGCAGACAGAGGCTGCCCGTAATGAAGGGACCGACCGGTTTCCCGAATCCTTCGGCGACATCCTCCTCGAACGGGAGAAGACGGATGAAAAGGTCAGGGACGCATTCGCTTCCAAAAGAGCCGAAGGAGTCACCGACGAGGATATTGCGCTCTGGTGGAACATGCACGACCTCGAGCGGCGCATGATCTGCAAAGTCGACGAAATGAACCGGATACTGCTGTTCGAGAAGCTTCTGCAGCAAAACGGCGTGACAGAACTGGAAGCGGCGCGGATGGTGGCCAAGCGCTTTCCAGTTTACGGCGACCCGAGCCATCTTGTGCTGGATAACGATGACGACCGGCCTCTGCCATTTGAACTGAAATGGCGCGTCAACCGCTACCTCGCCAAAAGAACGAAGGCCAATCCGGACAAATACCAGGAAGAAATTGAAGCTTCCACCTCCCTGAATGCCCTCCTGCGCAATGCCCTGAGGCGGGGCGAACTGTAGCTGTAGCCCCAGCAAGTTTTTTCTGTGGGGCGGCTCTCCAGAGCCGCCCGGTGCGTGAGCGCCGCAGAATCGGCCTGCGGCCGGGCGGCTCCGGAGAGCCGCCCCACAGATCAGAGTTAAAAAACGCACTGGATACATCGCTATATCACGCCTGCCGATTTCAGCTCTTCAATACGCCTGCCATCGTATCCCAGAATTTCCGCAAGGATCTCGTCGGTGTGCTCGCCAAGAACCGGAGGCGGCTTGCGAATCGTTGCTTTAGCCTCCGAATATTTCACCGGGATGCCGACCATTTTGATTTTCCCGGCCTTGGGGTGATCCACTTCCACCAGCATGTTTCGGTGCAGCACTTGAGGATTTTGGAAAACCTCATCCATGGTATTGATGGGAGCACACGGGATCGCGTCGTCGTTCAGCACTTTCACCCACTCGTCGCGCGTCCGCGTTTTCAATATGGGCGCGAGGATTCCTATACATTCCTTGCGGTTTTTTACCCGGAGCGGATTTGTTTTAAAGCGCGGATCATCGGCCAACTCAGGCTTGCCGATGATCTTGCAGAATCGGGTCCAGAGCTGATCGTTCCCAACCGCCACAATTACATACTTGTCTTTGGTTTCAAATCCCTGGTACGGGACGATGGTCTCATGGGCTGTCCCCCATCGCTTGGGGATTTCCCGGGATACTAAATAGGAACTTGCAATATTTACGAGAGCGGAGACCTGAGTTTCCAGAAGTGAAAGATCGATGCGCTGCCCCTGTCCGGTCTTTTCGCGCGCGTACAGAGCGGCGCAGATAGCCCCCTGCGCTGAGATCCCGGTGGTAACGTCGGTAATCGCCACCCCGACTTTGACCGGCGGACCATCCGGCTCACCTGTGATTCCCATCAGGCCGCCGAAAGCCGAGACTGCAAGATCGTATCCGGCACGATTGCTGAATGGGCCATCAGGGCCGAAACCGGTTATGGAGCAATAAACAATCCGCGGATTAACGGCGCGTAAGGCTTCATACCCGATTCCCAAATCATCCATCGTTCCGGGGGTAAAATTTTCGAGAACCACATCCGATTTACGGGCCAGAGCCTTGACGATTTCGATGCCGGCAGGCTTTTTCAGATCGATCGTAATGCTCCGCTTGTTGCGATTGACGCAGAGAAAATAGGCGCTCTCGCCAGGCGCAGCAAATGGCGGGCCCCAATGCCTTGTTTCATCACCAATGCCGGGACGTTCAACCTTGATAACATCGGCGCCGAGGTCGCCGAGCATCATGGAACAATAGGGCCCGGCCAGAACCCGAGAGAGGTCGAGTACGCGAATACCTGTCAGTAGACCTTCCATAAAAACCTGCTGCAAAACGGTGACTGTCACCGTTTTTCATCAAATCAGACTCGTTCAACTATGGTCGCAATTCCCTGTCCTACGCCAATGCACATCGTGACGAGGCCGTACCTCGATCCGCGGCGCTTCATCTCATGAACCAAGGTGGTGAAGATACGAGCGCCTGTGGAACCCAGTGGATGCCCAATGGCAATCGCTCCGCCGTTGACATTTACCTTAGCCAGGTCTAGACCAAGTTCCCGGATGCACGGGATCGATTGCGCTGCGAATGCTTCATTCAACTCAACCAGGTCGATGTCATCGATCTTCAAGCCTGCCCGCTGTAGCGCTTTGCGTGTTGCCGGAACGGGACCCATTCCCATGTAGTCCGGGTGCACGCCGGCGACAGCGCTGGCAACCACCCGGACGATGGGCTTGTATCCCAGCGCCTTCGCAGTCTGTGCTTCCATCAGCAGCACGGCTGCAGCACCGTCATTGACGCCGCTCGCATTGCCTGCCGTGACGGTTCCGTCTTTCTTGAAGGCGGGCGGCAGTTTCGCCAGCTGTTCCATCGTGACATCGGGACGGGGGTGCTCGTCCCGGTCGACGAGGATGATCTCGCCCTTCTTGGCGCCTTTGGTCGGCACGCACACCAGTTCATCTTTGAATTTGCCCGCAGCGAATGCAGCTCCCCACTTGTGTTGTGTGGCCAGTGCGAATTCGTCCTGCTCCTTGCGCGCAATACTGTATTTCTCGGCGACTTTTTCCGCCGTTTCGCCCATTCCAATGGTTCCATATTTCTCGGCCATTTTGGGATTGACGAAGCGCCAGCCGATTGTGGAGTCGAACACTTTGACGTCGCGCGGGAACGCGGTCTCAGCTTTGCCGAAAACGAAAGGCGAGCGTGTCATGGATTCAGTTCCGCCGGCGATGAAAACGTCCCCTTCGCCAACCTTGATCGCCTGAGCCGCGCTGTTAATCGCATTCAGCGCCGATCCGCATAGCCGGTTGATTGTCTGGCCGCCCACTTCCACGGGAAATCCTGCCAGGAGCAGCGCCATACGGCCGACATTCCGGTTGTCGTCGCCGGCCTGGTTCGAACACCCCAAAATCACATCCTCGACCTTGCTGGGATCGAGGTTATTGCGCTTGGTTATTTCCGCAATGCACAGTGCGGCCATATCGTCCGAGCGCACATCCTTCAATACTCCGCCGTATCTCCCTACGGGCGTGCGGACTGCATCAATGACAACTGCTTCCCTCATCGCTTCCTCCAGTCCTTGTACGGACGGCTCTCCAGAGCTGCCCGGCTATTTTATAAATTGCCTTACAAACTTAGATATATTGCCCGCCGTCGACTTTGATCACTTCCCCGGTGATATGCCGGGATCTTTCCGTGCAGAGGAATGTGATGACCCATGCGACTTCCTCGGGCGTCCCCATCCTGCCGAGGACGATTTCCGCCAGTGCCTTCTGGCGCACATCTTCCGGCGCCTGCTTGACCATGTCGGTTTCAATCAAGCCCGGGGCGACCGCGTTGCAGTTGACATTCGACTTGGCAAGTTCGCGCGCAACGGTTTTTGTCAGCCCGATAATCCCGGCCTTTGCCGCGGTGTAATTCGCCTGTCCGAATTTGCCGCGCATTCCGTTGATCGAAGTCACATTGACGATTTTGCCGCTCCCTTGTTCCTTAAACAGCGGTGCAACGGCGCGGATGTAGTTAAAGTAGCCCTTCAGGTTGATGTCCAGCGCTTCATCCCACTGTTGTTCGGTCATTTTCCAGATCACGGCGTCGCGATTTACGCCGGCATTATTGACCAGGATGTCGATGCGCCCGAATTCCTTGAGGACCGTGGCCGCCATCGCCTGCGCATCATTGAAAACAGCAACATCGGCACGGACTGCAAGCGCCTTCCGGCCCATCGATTTGATCTGATCGCAGATCGCATTTGCCTCCGTATCGTGCTTGCGATAGTTAATGGCGACATTGGCGCCGTTCTTGGCGAAATCGAGCGCACATGCGCTACCGATTCCGAGACTCGCTCCCGTTACAATTGCTACCTTGCCTTCAAGTTCCACTTGTTTGCCCTCCAGAGAATGGAGTTTATGGTTAGACTGCCATCCGATATTTTAAAAGATATGGATCCCCCAAACCTATGCACCACTTATATTCGTACTCACTGAAAAAATCCATATTCAACGAAAACGACTTCAATTGATTTCCAGTTTAATTTTCAGTCAGGATATACTCATCATACTCAGTTTCCAATCTCAGCTTATGTTTGGCTTCTTCCAGAGCAAGCCCTAAAAATAAAGTGCGGATATTTTCATTTTGAGTCATCTCTGCGAGATCATTATAGAGCTTGAAAGCTTTCTTCTCTTTTTTCATCGCCAAAATTAGCGCACCCTGATAGTCCAAATCAGTACTTGGATCCACATCTACAAGATAGTCGCCGATTTTAAGATCAATTACTTTTTTTTCAGGGCTTAAGGCCTGCATTTGCAATTTGTTCGCTTTAATCGCAGTGAGCTTCTCCTTATGTTTCATTTCTTCATTAGCGAAATCCTGCAGCTTTTTTTTCATCGATGCTTTTTCCATCCGTCCGGACCATTCCAGATAGAAATCATGCGCCTCCGCTTCTTTTTGAATTGCAAATTCTAAAATTTCTTGCACGGATCCAAATTTCATTTCACTTTTTTCAGCCATTTTTATTTCCTCCCTCTGATGAATTCCGGTGGACGGGCCCGGCCTGTCCTAACCGGCGACACGCGCAAGTCGGGGCACGCCGCCTACCGGCTCATCGATGCGATTCTCCAGGAGGCTATCAACCACGAGCTCGCTCCGATTGCGGAATCCGACCCAAGGCCCTTCTCGGCTGGCAGCGTCTGGCGCACGAGGGGCCTTTGAGCTCCGCCCTCCCGTGTTTTCTACGCCTTGGGTTCTTCGGCGATCGTGCCGAGTTCGGCGTGCCAGGATCCGTCCTTCCCTTCCCGTTTCGCGCGGAAGAGCGCGCCGCCCGCGGCCCTGAAAACACTGGATTCGAATAGCTCCCTATGACAAAGGCAGTTTGTTTCGCCTATCCACCAACTGGCCCATGCGCCGGAGCACAAAGGATTGTTTTCGTGCAACTCGTGTAATTCGTGGTTGCTTTTTTAAATGCCTGTTTTCCGTCCACAAAGAGCTTTCCCAGCTAAGACTCAAAGGCTTTGGAAGATGCAGGAAACGCGAGCGCTTCAGTTAAAACGTAAGTAGCCTGCAGTGCCGAAGTCGGGCAAAGCGGAAAACACTCTTTGCATTTCCAGCACTCCTTGGAAGCTATTTCCGGAACGAAACTGATCTCCCGTTTTGGTCCTCTTTCGACAAATCCGAGAGCGTCCTTTTTCTTGACCTCAGCACAGTATCTGACACACAGACCACAAAGGATGCAGAATGAGGACTCTTTTTCAAAACGGTTCTTGTCTGCACCATACTGTTGAGCCAATTTCTGCAATTCCACGGAATCCGGAGCATGAGCCAGTTGCTCCTCCAAAAGCATTTTGCGAATTTTATCCACCTTCCCGGATCTGGTTCTCACGACCAGACCTTTTTCTACCGGGCGAACGCAGGCAGCAATCAAATTTGTCCTGCCGCCGGTTTCCACTTCTACTGTGCAAATTCGACAAGCCCCATAGGGTTCCAACTTTTCGTGGTGACAAAGAGTAGGTATAAAAATCCCCACACTTTGGGCGGCATCCAAAATGGTCATCTCTTCCCTTGCTTTAACTTCCTTACCATCAATCTCTAAAAGGATTTCACTCATCTTTCTTTACTCTCTCTGGCTCGAATTTTGGCTTCTTCAAGGATAGGAGCACCGGGTCCAACCTAGCCCAGATCACATCGGAGACACCTGCGCGCTTCTTTCATCGCCTCGTCTGCTGTCAGGACAGGGACGATTTCCTCGAAACTCCCGGCCCGTCCTGCGATGGGCACCTCTTCGGCGTGCGCCCGTCGAGAATCCTTCATCTCGTCCTCAGGCACGCTCACGGCATCGACGCGCATGTACGGCTTGGTGACCTCATACGTCCGTTCGAGGGGCACGCCGCCTACCCACCGCTCGATCGACTCCGCGGCTCGCTGGCCCGCGGCGATGGCGTCGATGACCGTGTTCGGTCCGGTGACGGCGTCGCCGCCCGCGAACACGCCAGGGACGTTGGCGCTCATGGTCTCCTCGTCGGCCTTGATCGACTCCCAGGCAGTGAGCGCAAGCCCTGCATTCCCTCCGATGTAGGAGGTATCCGGGCGTTCGCCGACCGCCGTGATCAGGGTGTCTACCTCGACCCTGAACTCCGAGCCCTCAATGGGCACGGGTCGGCGCCTTCCGCTGGAATCAAAGTCACCGAGCTTCATCCGGATGCAATCGACGGCCTTGACGCGCCCCTGCTCCACGTGCACCTTGATGGGATTCGCGAGGAAGTGGATCTCGATGCCCTCTTCGATCGCGGCATCGACTTCTTCCTTGAAAGCCGGCATCTCGGCACGGGTTCGTCGATAGATAATGGTGACGTTCTCGCAGCCGGGGAGTCGCCACGCGACGCGGGCGGCGTCGACGGCGGAGTTGCCGCCACCGACGACGGCGACTCGCTTCCCGATTGCCTTGCTCCCATTCACGTTCACGTCCGTCAGGAACTCCATCGATTTCATGACGCCTTGGGCATCTTCACCCGCGATGCCGAGCGGCATGCTCCGATAAGCGCCGGTGGCAAGGAACATGGCCTTGTAGCCCTGCTTGGTCAGGTCGTCGATGGTGAAGTCCCTGCCGAGCTTCTTGTTGTTTTGGATTTCGACCCCCGCGGCTTGGATCCTCTCGACTTCCCGCTCGACGACCCGACGGGGCAGGCGGTACTGGGGGATTCCGGCCACGAGCATCCCCCCCGGTATCGGAAGCGAATTGAAAATGGTCACGCCGAACCCCCTCATGGCGAGTCGATGGCCGCAGGCAAGTCCCGCAGGGCCGGCACCGATGATGGCGATGCGTTCCGTCCGTTTCGGATGCCCGTTGCTGGCTGCGGGCTTCAATCCCTTCTGCTCGGCGTAGTCCGTGATGAACCGCTTCAGCGCGCGGATCGAGATTGCGTCTCCGCCGTCGCCGGCGCGGCACTTCCGTTCGCACGGGTGGTGGCACACCCGACCGCAGATTCCGGGCAGTGGGTTGTCCATCGAAATGGTCTTCCACGCGGCATCGAAATCGCCGTGGGCAATCTGAGCGATGTAAACCGGCGCCTTGGTGTCGATGGGACAGGTGTGCTGACAGGGCGACGAGATGATCGCTTTGCACACCGCTGCACTGCATCGCTTCCGTTTGATGTGCTCCTCATACTCCTTCCTGAAGTGGCGAATCGTGCTTAGAACCGGGTTAGGAGCGGTCCCGCCCAAAGCACATAGTGAGGCGCCCCTGGCTGTCTCGGATATCTCCTCCAGAAGCTCAATGTCCCCCTCTTTCCCCTTTCCCTTGGTGATATTTGTCAGAATCTTAAGCATCTGCCTGATGCCTTCACGGCATGGGGTGCATTTGCCGCACGATTCATCATTTAGCAAATTGAGAAAGTACCTGGCGACATCAACCATGCAGGTGCTTTCATCCATTACGATCATGCCGCCTGAACCCATGATTGCGCCAACTTTGGCCAGTTCTTCAAAGTCGACTTTTATATCCAGGTATTCTGCAGGTATACATCCTCCTGATGGACCACCAGTCTGCACCGCCTTATACGCCTTGTCTCCGGGGATGCCACCGCCCACCTTATAGATAATATCTCTCAGAGTTATGCCCATGGGCACTTCTACGAGGCCGGTATTTTTCACTTTACCAACCAGTGAAAATATCTTGGTGCCCTTGCTCCCCTCAGTACCTATTGAGGTAAAAAAATCAGCCCCGTTGTTAATAATCAACGGAACATTGGCCCATGTCTCCACATTATTAATAATTGTCGGCTTGCCCCAGAGCCCTTTCACGGCCGGATAGGGTGGCTTCTGTCTTGGCTCTCCAGTCTTGCCCTCCAGAGACCTGATGAGAGCCGTTTCCTCACCGCAAACGAAAGCGCCGCCACCGCGGTTGATCTTCACGTTGAAGGTGTGACTGGAGCCCAGGAGGTTACGGCCGAGAAGCCCCCGCTTCTTGGCTTCCTCCAGGGCGAACGCCAGGTTCTCGATGGCGAGGGGATACTCGTCGCGGACGTAAACGTACGCCTCACTGGCGCCGATGGCGTAGCCGCCGATGATCATCCCTTCGATCACCGAGTGGGGGTTCCCCTCCAGGACGCTGCGATCCATATAGGCGCCCGGGTCACCTTCGTCCGCGTTGCAGATGATGTATTTGATATCGTCCGGGCTCTTTCGGCAGAACTCCCACTTTATCCCGGTCGGGAAACCCGCCCCGCCGCGACCTCTGAGACCGGATTGTTTGACCGCCCCGATCACCTCTTCTGGGGTCATCTCGAACAGCGCCTTAGCCAAGCCCTGATACCCGCCCAGCCGGATGTAGTCCTCGATGTCACGCGGATCGAGCTCGCCGTTGCTGGCCAAGACGATGCGCTTCTGGTACTTGTAGAAGGGAATATCCTCTTCGCGAACGATCTCCTCTCCGGTCTGCGGGTGCCGATAGAGGAGCCGATGAACGATCTCGCTCTTCTCGATCGTTTTCTCGATGACCTCCTCGACGTCCGCCGGCTTCATCTGCTGGTAGAAGATGCCCTGGGGATGGATGACGACGACAGGCCCCCGCTCGCAGAACCCGTGGCACCCAGTAGTCTTGAGCAGACACTTCCCCTCGAGGCCCCGCTCCGCGATCAGCCGTTTGAACTGGTTGACAACGGGCTGGCTGCCGCAGGCAAGACAACCCGTGCCGCCGCAGATCGACACGTAGGGCATGTCCGGTTTCACAGCGTCGACGAGGGTCTCCCTGAGCCTGTTCAGCTGCTCTGCATTCTCAAGTCTCGTCATTCTTCCACCTTCCCCGCCCCGGTATCGTAAGCGCTAAGCATTCCCGTGACCTTCCGAGGGTTCATCTGCCCATGGTATTGGCCATCGATTACCACCACCGGTCCTAAGGCGCAGCAGCCGACGCAGTTAACAGTTTCCAGGCTGAACTTTAAATCCAAGTCCGTTTCGCCGGGACTGATTCCAACATGGCTTTGAACCGAGTCCAGAAGACGTGGCGCACCACGAACATGACAGGCAGTGCCTGTGCATACGTGGATTTCATGACGTCCTTTTGGCATTAAACTGAAGACTTTATAAAAAGTGACTATATTCTGTATCTGGCTTAGTGGCACGCTTAATTTCTTGCTGATCTTTTCTAATGCTTCCTTAGGAAGCCAGCGATTTTCGCGCTGAACCTCCAGCAATATTTGAATGAGTGAACTGGCATCACCCGGATATTTATCCAGAATCTTATCGATTTTATCGTTATCCATAGCCGCTGTCCTAACTCTCTTTCCCCCCTAACCCTGTCCCGGCTTTCTTGCCTCAGGCAGCAACAAAGCGTTTCTGGCTTTCATCGAACCTGGCTAATCCCTGCTTTGCTGAAATGCTCAGGTGTCTGGATACCTCAGACGGGGATACGCCCAGAATTTCAGAGATTTCTCCGGTGGAACGCGGTTTTTCGCGCAACAGCAGCATAATCTGGCTTATTGCCAATTTATCTGCAATCAATTCCTGGAACAATTTGTTTACCTCATCACTGACGAAAAATTCGGCATACTCTTCCGCCGAACCACAACGCACTCTCAGCCTCTCCCTTTCCACCAGCCTGATGTATGGGACTAATCTTGTAGCCGCATCAAGTTTGAACTTCAGTCCGTCTGCATCTATTCCTTCGCCTTTGCCAAGAGGTCCCAACTCTCTTATCTTCCTGGAAAAGTCATTCATGAATTCGGCGAAACGAATCCCTTCGCCGGCAGACATCTGCTCAATCCTTAACCTTTCGGGATTCAACCCCATGTGCCCCAGCAGTTTCTTGCAGAGTTGCACCATGGCGTAGGCATGGTGGTTTCCATTTGTTATATAATGGCACTCGTTAAGATGACAACCGCCGATAAACACCCCATCCGTTCCATTTGAGAAAGCGCGGAGTACAAACGACAAGTCGACTCTCCCGCTGCACATTACGCGGATGAGTTTAATGTCTGTAGCATATTGTTGTCTGGAAACTCCAGCCAGGTCGGCAGCGCCGTACGCTCACCAATTGCATACAAAACCCAGGATCCTTGGCTTGAATGTAAGTCCTGTACTCATTCTTTCTCACCTCCTTTCTCAGTACTCCCTGCGGTGTTCACTAGGAGCCTGTCCGAGTATTAGGAGGGGCCGCGTTCCTAATACTCGGACAGGCTCCTAGGCGACAAATGCTTCAGGAACCGCCGCGTCAATCTGATCTATGATTGCTTCATCGAGATAGTGCTTTAGAACAATAGCCCCTGTCGGACACTTTGTGTTGCAGAGGCCATCTCCTTTACAGAGGACAGGATTGACCCTGGCCTTTTTGCCTGTTGGTGACTCATAAAACTCTATCGCGCCATACGTGCAGGCCGTGATGCATGCTCCGCACGAAACACACTCGCTCTCATTGACTATGCAAACCGAACCCGATGCGGTGACCGTATCATGCGAGAGCAAAGTTAACACCCGGCCGGCCGCTCCATACGCCTGGCTGACGGCTTCGGATATATGCTTGGGATAGTGCGCTATCCCGCACAGGTAAACCCCTTCCGCGCCGAAATCGACAGGTCTCAGTTTGACGTGGGCTTCCTGGAAGAAACCATCCGGGTTCAAGGTCACCTTGAATAATCCGGCAATTTCCTTGCTTCCGGCGGAGGGAATGATGGCGGCGGCCAGGGCAATCGCATCGGCGTCGATCGCAAGCTCAGTGCCCAGAACGGGATCGGTCACGGCGACCTTTAAAATGCGCCGGCCATTCTCTTCCACAGGCTCCACCTGGGGCTTATCCTGCGGCTCGTAGCGAATGAACTTAACATCCTTGTTTGCGGCCTCCCGGTAATAATCTTCTCTGAACCCGTACGGTCTCATATCCCGGAAGAGAACGTAGATTTCCATCTGCGGATTTATCTCTTTGAGCTTCAGAGCGTTCTTTATGGAGTGGCTGCAGCATATCCGGGCGCAGTAATTTCTGTCTTCCTGCCTGCAGCCGACACATTGGATCATGACCAGGCTCTGGGAGTTCATCACGCTTTCTTCCTTCTTGGCGATCTTCTCCTCCAATTCCAGTTGGGTCATCACCCTGTCGTCTTCTCCATACAGGTATTCGGTGGGTTTATATTCGTCAGCGCCCGTGGCGATGATGGTCGCTCCATGTTTTATCTCGGCAATCCTTCCCCCGGATTTTACTGTGGTTACGAAATTCCCCACATAACCGGCGGCGTCCGTGATGATGGCATCCGTGTATACATGTATCAAGGGATGCTGATATACCTTGCGTACAAGATCACCCAGATAGGCCTGAACATCCAGTCCTTCCAGAGTGTAGTGAATCCTTCGTGCCATTCCCCCCAGGTCGGATTCCTTTTCCACAAGGTAGACCTCATGTCCCTGGTTGACTATGCTGAGAGCACTGGTCATGCCCGCCAGGCCGCCCCCGACTACTAGCGCCGCCTTGTTGACCGGAAGATCGAATTCCTGCAAGGGCTCCAAATGAGCGGATCGGGCCACCGCCATCCGGATAATATCTTTTGCCTTCTGCGTGGCGTCTTCTTTTTCCTTGGAGTGAACCCAGGAGCAATGCTCACGGATATTCGCCATGTCGTAGAAGTATTGGTTAATTCCCGCTTCCCGAAGCGTATCCCGGAACAGCGGCTCGTGCGTTCTCGGCGTGCAGGCGGCGACGACCACGCGATTGAGACCTTTTTCCCGGATCGAGGTCGCGAGTCTCTGAGCGGCGTCCGTCGAACATATAAACAGGCTTTCCTCCGCATGAGCCACATTGGGTAAACTCAGGGCGTATTCCACTGTGGAAGGAACATCCACCACTCTCCCGATATTTGCTCCACAATGACACACATAAACACCCACCTTGGGCTCCTCTTTCGAGACATCCCTTTCCGGCGGATATACTCTTTCTTTCGCCAGCTTCCCCCGCCGATACGCAAGAAGCTCTCCGCACTGCGAACTGGCTCCGCTGGCTGTCATTACCGACTCGGGGATATCTATGGGACCCTGGAAGGCGCCGCTTATATAAACTCCAGGACGCGTGGTCTCCATGGGATTTATCGGATTGGTCTTGCAGAATCCGTGTGTATTGAGCTCGATGCCGAACTTGTTTGCCAGGCCCTTAAAATCAGCAGGAGGATTCAATCCGACCGATAACACCACCATGTCGAACTCTTCCTCTTTTACTCCTTCGCCCTGAGTGGAATACCTTATCGTGACATTCTTGCTTCCAGGGATCTCCTTGCCTATCGATACATAGCTTCGGATGAATCGAATCCCGGGAAGCTTTTCAGCCCTTTGGTAGAATCGCTCAAAATCCTTTCCATAGGAGCGAATGTCGTTATGGAATATCGTGCACTCGGCCTCGGCGTCGTGATCCTTTGTTAAAATCACCTGCTTCTGCGTATAGGTGCAGCATACGGCGGAACAATAGCTTCTGCCGCCCGGGATGACTTGCCGGGAACCCACGCAGTGAATCCAGGCGATTTTATGCGGATGCTTTTTGTCGGTAGCGCGCCTTATCTCGCCTTCGTATGGCCCGGTGGCACATAACAGTCGTTCGTAGTCCAGGCTGGTTACCACGTTCTCATACTTGCCGTAGCCATAGTCTTCCCGCAACTTCGGATCAAACGGCTCAAAGCCCGGGGCCATCACTATCGCCCCTACTTTTATTTCTACCTTCTCCGCCCTTTGATTGAAATCTATGGCGTCATTTTTGCAGACTCCCTGGCAGATCGTACATTTCTTATCCTTGAGGTACAGGCAGTTTTCATCGATATAAGTGACAAGGGGAATTGCCTGAGAGAAGTAGATATGGATGGCTTTGTTCGATGAGATCTCCTGGTTAAACTGATCCGGGTACTTGACCGGGCAGTATTCCACGCAAGTAGTGCACCCTGTACACTTGCTCTCCATAACATATCTCGGCTTTTTAACCAGCGTTACCCTGAAGTCTCCCGCTTCCCCTTCTACACTGTCTACTTCCGTGTAGGTCATGATCTCTATATTGGGATGCCGGTTGCACTCCACAAATTTGGGAGACTCAATACACATGGAACAGTCATTGGTCGGAAAGGTCTTGTCCAACTGTGCCATGTGCCCGCCGATGGTCGGCGATTTCTCAACCAGGTAAACCTTAAATCCCGCCGTGGCCAGATCCAGCGCTGCTTGAATACCGCTGATCCCCCCACCGACAACCATGACATCTCCGAAATTACCGTCTGCGGAGAATTTAGAAAACTGCTCTTTGACTGGTTCTTTTCCCACTTCTCTATATCCTCATCAGGTCCCTTCGGTCCCTAAATCACTTCCTGGATGATTTCCGTGATGTCTTTAACCGCTATGGCCTCGCTGTCTTCCCGGTTCATCCTGCTATCCTCAAAGTTGGTGATGCAATAGGGGCACGCCGTAGCCAGCACTTCGGCCCCGACGTCAATCGCTTGCCCCAATCGCATGTCGGAGAATCTTTCGTTCTTGGGGGTTTCCATCCATATCCTGCCGCCACCCCCTCCGCAACAAAGACTATCCGCCCGCGCGTCCGGCATCTCCTTCAGCTCTACTCCGGGTATCTTCTTCAAGGATTCCCGAGGCTGATCATAGAGGCCGTTATGCCGGCCCAGGTAACATGGATCGTGATAAGCAACCTTTTTCATATACTCCTTGTTTATCTCAAGCCTCCCCTCGTTTATAAGCTCGAGCAGATACTGGGAGATATGAACCACTTCGAAGTTCACCTTGAACTCCGCATATTCGTTTTTGAAGGCGTGGTAGCAATGCGGGGAAGATACAAGGATTTTCTTCACTCCATTATCTATAAACGTTTTGATGTTCTCCCTGGCCAGCCGTTTGAACAGGTCTTCATCACCCGTCTTGCGGATGCTTTCTCCACAGCAGTTCTCCTGCGTGCCCAGTATCCCAAAATCGACTTCCGCCTTGTTCAGGATATTGGCGGTGGCTTTGGCCACCCTTTTCAGTCTTGGGTCATAGCTGAGATAGCAGCAGGGGAAATACAAAATTTCCATCCCTTCGGTGAACGTCTTTACGGAAAGACCTTCGGCCCAGTTTGCCCTCTTTGCCCGCTCTTCATTTAAAGGATTCCCTTCGCCCGTGAGGCTTGCGCTTATGCCCCGAATAGGACGAACGGAATTGGGAAAAACCCCGAATTCGGTAGCCATCCTGCGGGAGGCGACCCCCACTTCTATAATGCCTACTCCTCGCGGACAGCGCTGTGGGCATTTTCCGCAGGTTGTGCACCGCCACATCTCTTCACTTTCTATCTCCGTAAATCCAAACGTGGCCTGCCGGATCAGCTTGCGTATGCTGAAGGTCCGCACTCGATTCCACGGACACACCGTATCGCATAATCCGCATTGATAGCAGTATTTGAAGGCTTCTCCACCCTTCTCCTTAATGCTATCTACGATTTCCTTGAAGTCGGCTATATTCTCCACTGTCGTTCCTAATCCTCTTCTTTAGCCTTTCTGTTTCAGCCCTTTTTCGACATTCGGGCTACGGTATCCATCACCTTTTGCAGTCCGTATTTGCCTGCCAAAGCTTCCAATCCTATTTCCATCTCATCCAGCTTCACTTCTTCTTCCACTTCCTCTTCCCGCTCTTCGTAAGTCAGGGCATCATTCAAGCACCACTGAACGCACATAGGCTCCGACAATGGCGGATCGGATTCACACATATCGCATTTGAGAGGAAGACCGGAATCGGGCTCTTTAAAAATGTCCCTGGATGGGCAGGAAGCCCGGCAGAAGTTGCACTCATCGTATTCCTTTCCATCGATTACATATTTGTCTCTGCCCATGCATTCGGCAACAGTATTTTCGCCCGCGTACACAGGAAGATATACATCTCTCAGGGGTTCACGAATCAGATGGATGCGGGACCTCGCCGGATTATTGCTGCTGTATTTTGGGGTAGCGTGAAAGGCGGAGCATATGACCTCGCATGCCCGGCAGCCATTGCATTTATCTACGTCAATCTTGATTACCTTGACTTTCTTTTTAACTTTGCCCATTTTTGATGATCCCTCTCTGTTCGAAATCCTCGGCAACGTAAGCCAAATCCAATTCCTTTAGAGACTCCTTTGTGGGAATACCCTGATTATCCCACCCCTTATACTTGTAATACCCATCCAGGAGCTTAGCTTCAAGCTCCGGAAATCTCTTCTTCCAATGGTCTTCAGGCGGCTTCTCGTCCGCTCTCCTCATGCCCCTTCTCACATTAACCGCTCTAAGCAGCGTCCGGTTCCTCTTGGTTATTTTCGTTAGACCGGCTTCATCAAGATCGATCCCGGTTGCCGACGAGATAAAAGCCGGGTAGTTGTGTATATGATAAGGAGGCTTCAGGGGGAACGACGACAAACCGGCGCACATCCCAAGGGCGTCATCGATGTAGTGCATCATCTCCTGCCAGTCCACGATGTCGCAGCTTGCCTGAATATCCGGGTAATTTGGATTGGAGAATTCTCCGCGGAATTCCCATTTCCGGAGATACTCCTTGAACTTGTCATCCGGAACCTGGATCCAATCCTTTATAAAATCTTCTGTCTCCTGTTTGGTAGCAAAAGGCGCTTGCGGGAACTGCCCTTCAATCTGGGTGATGTTTATTTTCTCACCGGTGGAATACATGAGGAAATATACGGGATTCAGCATTCCAAGCTTGAGGGGCAGCTGCTCCTGCTTCTTGATGTGGTTGTGAGCATAGGCTTCTGCGCCCTTGCCGATCTTTTGGGCCGCCCAATAGGTGCCGTCGGCGAGAGCATCCCCTATCCCTTCCCGCCGGACAATTCTGTCAAGCAGCCAGTAAAATCTCCCTTCGTTGTCGGGCGGCATTCCTGCCATGTCCTGGTCGGTCAAAATGCCGGCTTCATGAAGCTCAAGGGCGAAAGCCATAACTTGCGGGGCTGTAAATCCATCCACTCCATATTCCGTGGCGCGTTGAGCGATTTTTAGACCAAAGTCCAGGTCTGAATAGGCTGCCATCGTATAGGTGAGTTTCGAGAAGCACTTCATCATGTAGGTCGAAATGCCGGGAATCGAAATTGTTGCCGCGCATTTCATCGGGCAGTTATAGCAACTGATCAGCCGCGTCCGCGTGCTTTCCTGGGTCTCCCGCCACTTCTCTTCGATTTCCTTGGTCCAGAAATCTTTTCTTCGCGTGCGGGAATTTCCCCACATGAAATTGGTCGTGTGCCACTCTTCATCAATGAGTTTCATCTCTTGCGGCGACCCAAGCCCGGCCAAAATGGGCATTACTCCCGGAATCGGCTTTGTTTCCCGGTCTTTGATATATCTCAGCACTTCGCTGCAGAACTCCATATATTCAGCCGGGCGGGCAATATTGACGTCCTTGGTTCCGCGAACCGCTATCGCTTTGATCCCTTTGTCGCCCATAACGGCGCCTATTCCGCCCCGGCTGGCGCTGGATCTGCCCTGCTCGATGGAGGCAAAAAAGACCCTGTTCTCCCCGGCCAGCCCGATCGCAGCCACCTGGATTTTCGGATCCTTCAACTCTTGCCGTATAAGCTCCGCAGCTTCATTGGCGCCTTTGCCCTGCAGATGAGAGGCGTCGCGTATTTCCACCTTGTCGTTGTTTATATACAGATAAACCAGGTTGGGGGACTTTCCACGGAGGATCACCTTGTCGTAGCCCGCATACTTCAATTCCGGCGCCCAGAATCCCCCCATCATGGAATATGCCATTAACTGAGTCAGCGGAGAAAATGTGGAAACAATCGTGCGATTACAGCCGGGAGCAGGGGTGCCGCATAAAAGACCGGTGCTGAATATCAGCAGATTATCCGGAGAAAAAGGCTCAGTTTCAGGGGAAACCCTATCCCACAATATCTTGGCGTTAGTGCCCAGCCCCCCCAGATGAAGCTCGGTTAATCTTGGGTCAGTTTCTACCCGCTCAATGTTTCCTCGGGATAGATCAACTTCGAGGTTAAAGCCTGTTTCCCCGTACCTCATTCTTTTAGCCCCCTCTAATTAGGGATCTGCCGTGCAATCACAGACCCTTGGCGCCTCGGCCGAAAAACCGGTCCTTTGGGACCATACGCTGAGAGCCACCGTTGCTTTGATGTTCCTCGGACAGCGTTTTGCATCGGATGCGGCCCCCGGGTGCAACGCTCAAAGCCCAATAACAAAAACACGAAAGTGAGCACACGTGCCACCTCGGGCAGGAAAAGCTATATTTCCTTCTCCAAGGGCAACATTGGAAGCCAGTTAAAGCCTAAAGACTTAAAATAGGAAATCAGTTCACCGTCGTGCCATTCCACCAAGGTCTGGATTTTCTTGACGCTCTTCTTCCGGAAATGCTCCAGAAGCGTCGAACCCAACTTGCGACCCGCTCCCATTCCCTGGTATTCGGGGTCCACGCCCAGAATCAATATCCAGCCGATCATTTCCGACCGGCCGAACTCCCACCGGCGAACTTCAGCGATCACAAAGCCGACAAGCTTGCCGTCAATCTCGGCGCCTAAGTTCATCAGAGGATCACCATGCTCAAGGTGGTATACGGTCGTGTCTTTTAGCGACGCCAGTTTCTCCGATTTCTCCGATTGTTGATCCCCGACAATTCTCTGCTGGATATGCAGAATGTCTTCAAGATCATCCATTCCAAGAAATCGGATGTTTACGGCTGCCGAAACATCGGTCCAAAGCTTGGTTCGACCAATTTTGTTATAGTGAATCTTCCCCTCGGCGCGCAGAACTTCCAAGTATTTGGCAACAGTGTGGCGGGTCAGGTTCAGTCGTTCAGAGAGATTTTCCATCTGCACGCCCGACCTGGCGGATTGGAGAATTTTCAAAATGCTGGTCTGGATGTTTTCTTCCATAGGAGCCATTGGTAACCAATATTGGTTACCGTAAATATATAAAACTGAGATTCACCTGTCAACAAAATTACGAGGGAGAAGGCCACAGATTCCGCTGATTGCAGAATCGAATTCCGTGAAATCCGTGGAATCTGTGGCGTTTTTTAAGAGTCTTTCCAGACGGGTTTGCGGCGTTCGATGAAGGCAGCAATTCCTTCGTTTCCGTCGTAGCTGGCCAACACCTCTTCCACGTATTGGCGTTCGATTTTATCGAGCGCTTGCTGCAGCGCGGCGACGATTCCGGAGCCAATCCGGGCGACGCGATTTGCTTGCCGGATTGAGAAAGCGGAGAGCGGACGGAGGTTTTTGCGATACCACTCCAACAGCTCTTCTTCAGGATTTCCTCCTGAAAAAATCGCCGAAACCATTCCGGCCTTGTCTGCGGCAGCTGCGTCAATCGTGGCTCCCGTAACGATCAGCCTTTCCGCCAGCGGGCCTCCCAGGCGTTGCGCTCCGATTGCGGCAAGGACAGGTGGGAAGACGCCAAGTTGGATCTCGGGACAGCCGAATTTTGCGCTTGGCGCCGCGAAAACGAGATGACAGGCGAGGACCAGCTCAAATGCGCCCCCGAGGCATTGTCCTTCCACAAGCGCCGCAATCGGTACGGGATAGGCGGCAACTTGCCGGATCATCGCATGGAAGCCTGAGAGCATTGAGGGAGCCTGCTCCTTCCGATGCTCCTCTACGGATGCACCGAACGAGAAATGGTTCCCGGCGCCGCGAACGATTACCATGCGTAAATGAGGATTCCCAGTTTGAGCCGCGAGTGCCTCGGAGAGCGCCTTCATCATTTCCATTGAAAGCACGTTTCCTTTGGGCTTGTCCAGAATAAGACGAAGGAGGGTTCCGTCTTCCATGAGGGTTGCACCTACAATCGGCGAAGCAGTTTCTGTGGGCATATGAACTCCTTTGTTTCCTAATATTTCTCAATCAAACGCTTCGGGGTCGGGGTCGCTATCGGAATCGGATTTGCCGCTCGATACCGATTCCGATACCGACCCCGATTTCTTGATCCATGAGAAGCGTCATTATTTGCGTGGATCCATGACCATGCGCTTTTCAAGCTTATGCTCGGCCATTGCCGACAGGTATTCGTTGACCTTGGACATGGGGCCATATGCAATAAAGGGATCCAGCTTTACCTTGCCTTCTTCAATCAGCCGGAGCACTCCCGGGTATACCTCCGGAGGACATCCCCAAGTTCCATGAATCGTGGCGTCAAAGGCCATCAGGTTTGACAGCCGCACATTAATCGGATTGGGCGTGTATCCCACCTGCAGCATTGTGGCTCCGCGCTCCAAAAGTCCATAGGCTGTCGTCTGACCGGGAGCGCTGCCGCTGCATTCAAATATCTTCAGTTTCAGAGTAGGCACTCCCTTCGCAAATGCCCGGGCCTGTTTCCGAAGCTCTTTGGGATCCAGGTTTGTGAGATTGATCGTTTGCGCCGCCCCATAATCGCCGATCAGCTGCAGACGTTCTGGAATGATATCGCAGGCAAGGACGCGGGCGCCTATCGCGCTTGCGATCTGAACGACAAAACTCCCCACTCCGCCGGCCCCAACGACGATCGCGACATCTCCCGCGGTGAGGTTGGCACGAAGAATTGCCTGATATGCAGTCGACACCGCGTCCGCAACGACGGACAATGCGGCCACGTTGGAGGATAGACCCGAACTGATTTTAATCAGCGGGGCTGCCGGCACAAGAAAGTGAGTGGAAAATCCTCCATTAATATCGTTTCCGGGCATTTTCTGATTCGGGCATGCGTTCCCGCGCCCCGCCAGACAGAATGGACATTCCCCGCACGGAAGCACAGCCGGAACGAGAACAGTACTTCCGACAAGCGACTCAAAATTCCTGCCGGCTTCAACGACACGCCCAACGGCCTCATGTCCCAGCACGATAGGTATGCCTTTTTTCGTGGGAACCGATCCATCGGCATATCCCAGGTCGGTATGGCAAAGCCCGCAGGCAATTACTTCCACGATTGCCTCAGTCGGTCCGGGAGCGGGTACCGGCAGAGACCGGCGCACCAAGGGGGCCTTCGGCGCCTCCAAAACATATGCTTCAGCAGTAACGGTCATAAACTCTCCATTTCCAAAGTGTTTACTTGTTATGTCAGCCAATCAGGACACATTGGGCAGCCAGCGGCCTTTCTACTTCCGACTGCCTGCCTCTTGAGGTGTTCCGAATACTTGTTCCATGAAGCTTTCGTCAACGAGCGCTCCTTCAGCTATGAGTTGACGGTATTTAATGAAATTGATGGTATCTGCATTGGTGATTTTCTTCGTGTTGAATGCACCGAAGCCCATGAAGGCTTCACCCATCATGTTCGCGGCCAGCCAATGCCGGTTGGGATTCTTGATCTGGTCCCAGAAGAACTTCTTCTTATTTCGAATTCCATCGATCGACATGATCAAACAGCCAGGGAACAGGTTTGCGAACGTCCACACGATCTTGTCCACTTCCGCATCGAGAAGCGAGAAATCATAGTCGTTATTTTTTAGTTTTTCATTGACCCATGCCCGCGCTTTCTTGAATTCATCCCCTGTCTTGTATTCACCGTAAACAATTTCGCCGTCCTGCACGTAGGCGTCGGTAATGATCTGCGGATTGCGCACCCAATTGCCTTTTTCGTCTTTGAGGACAGGCACTACCTTGGACACAAGATTTTTGGCCTTCATTTTGTAGGCGCTCCACATCTCACAGCTGATGCAATTCCACATGGCATCTTCGGCAGTCAGGAACCAGGGGAGGAAATCGGAGGCGCCGCCAACCGGGGCAGATCCATGTCTGGGCCCAGCTTGACCATAGATTGCCAGATCCGAAGAGATGGCGAGGTCGCAGGCGAGTCCGATCTCCTGGCCCCCGGCGACTCGCATTCCATTCACACGGCAGATCACCGGTTTCTTGCACATCAGAATCGAATCCACCATGTTGTTGAAAAGCTCCATATAGGCGCCGTACTCTTCGGGTCTCTTGCTGTAGTATTCGGAATATTCTTTTGTATTACCTCCGGTGCAGAATGCATTGGGACCGGTCCCGGTAAATACCGTTGCAACGACTTCGCGGTCTACGGAGGAATTCTCGAATCCTGCGATAACCCCTTTGACCATCTCCGTTGTATAGGAATTGTATTGGGCGGGATTATTCAGCCTAATCCAGGATACATATAGCCCGGGCATTACATTCCCTTTCGGATCCTTCAGGGGCTTTTTTTCATAAACGACACATGGCGCTTCCGTACCCCAATGTTCGGCGCCAAACCGGCTGTGATCCTTCTTCCCGTGTTCTCGTGGCATCCAATCAAGTCCCATATATATCTCCTTGCTAAGTGTAGAAAGAATGGTCCAGACACCTTCGTGCGGGAGTTCCCGCCCTGAAATTTCCTTAATAGCAGTGACAATAAACAGAACAGAGCAATGTATCACTACTTTTTTTCAACCATACTGTCAAGAAGGAAATGGTTACCTTAATTGGTTACCCTCATTTTCGTTTACACGTTTACGCGTTTACGGGTTCACGCGTTCAAGTTTCAACCCGTAAACGCGTAAACCCGTGAACGCGTAAACGCACATGGTGTTTGTGTAAGCAAGGCTTGCTCTGTTAGGATTCCCTGGATGGACCTATTGGCTAATTTGAATCCTCAGCAGCGTCTTGCTGTAGAACACGGACGCGGGCCGGCGCTTGTGCTCGCGGGAGCCGGAAGCGGAAAAACCCGCGTCATTGCTTACCGAATCGCCTATCTGATTCAAAACGCCGCCGCCCGTCCGGAGAACATATTGGCGGTGACTTTTACCAACAAAGCTGCCCGGGAGATGCGGGAGCGAGTTCAGAAGATTGTCGGACCTTCCCGCAGCGCCGAACCTCTGATTTCGACTTTTCATTCATTCTGCGTGCGCCTGCTCCGAAGGGAGATTCATCACTTGGGCTACAAGCGCGATTTTTCGATCTACGATACGGACGACCAAAAAAACCTGATTAAGCAGGCTCTTCAGGAAGTCAAGGGGTCTGAACTGGAGCTTTCGCCCCGCGAAATTATTAGCCGGATCAGCTACGCAAAAAACCATGGAGTGGCGCCGGAGCAATATGCAATACGGTTTCCTTCGGCAACTGCGGATGAGGTGCGCCAGCTTTACGAGCAGTACAACAATCGGCTGCGCAGCTCCAATTCGCTGGATTTCGACGACCTGCTCCTCAAATCCGTGGCTGTCCTGGAAAAAGTGCCGGAGCTGAGGAAATACTATGGCGATTGGTATACCTACATACTGGTGGATGAATATCAGGACACCAATCGCCCGCAATACGAACTGCTTCGGCTGCTCACAACCGTCCACAAGAATCTCTTTGTCGTGGGAGATGAAGACCAGTCGATTTACAAATTCCGCGGAGCGGATATCCAGAACATACTCAAGTTTGAGAAGGACTTCCCAGGCGCTCGCATCATCAAGCTGGAGCAAAATTACCGGTCCAGCCAAAACATCCTGAAGGTTGCCGGAACAGTCGTCGAGAACAACACCGAGCGCAAAGGAAAGACCCTCTGGACGGAGAGAGACAGTGGGGACATCGTTACCGGTCATTGCTCCAAATCCGCTCGCGAAGAGGCAGATTGGGTTGCGGGCCAGATAAAAACCATTCTGGAAGAGAATCCCGAATTCCGCATTGCCGTTTTATACCGGGCAAATTTTCTCTCCCGAAATTTCGAAGACGTTTTGACCGACCGGGGAATTACCTATGCCGTCGTAGGAAGCGTCGCATTTTTCGGGCGAATGGAAGTGAAGGACTTGCTGGCCTGCCTGCGAGTCATATTCAATCCTGAGGACGACGTGGCGCTTCTTCGGATCCTGAATAAGCCGCCCCGCGGCATTGGAAGCGCCACCGTTGAAATGCTCACCAATGCGGCAATAGAAAGAGGCGTCCCCATTCTGCAGATGGTCCGTGAAAAGGCTCAGGACCGCGGACTTTCTGCCAAAACATCAAAAGCTCTGCTAGGTTTTGCGGAACTCCTGGATAAATGGACGGCGCTTCAGGAGAAGGCTTCCATCGCTCAGTTGCTCGACACCATCCTGCAGGATATCCGGTACCGCGAAATGCTTCAGAAACAGGAAACGGCTTCGGAAGTTGAAAGTCGGCTGGCGAACATCGAGGAACTGCTTCGAGCGGCCAATGAATCCCAAGCGAGGGGGGAAACCATTTCGGAGTTTTTGGACCGCGCGTCCCTCTCTTCCGAACTCGATCAGCTGGATCCCAATGCCCGCGTGGCGCTGATGACTTTGCACAGCGCGAAAGGGCTGGAGTTCGATGTTGTATTCCTGGCAGGCATGGAAGAAGGACTTTTCCCGCATTCGCAATCCATGGGCTCCAATGAGGATCTCGAAGAGGAAAGACGCCTGTGTTATGTCGGGATCACGCGCGCCAGGCGAAAACTCTTTTTTACCTGGACTCCATTTCGCAAGAATTATGGACCGGAAGCCGGGTTCCCTGCCCAGGTTTCGCGATTTATCAATGAAATGCCACAAGAACTGCTTGAGGGGCTTGAAACCGGAACCCTCGATTATATCGATCAGAGGCCGAGGTTTATAAACCGGTTCCATGAGCGGGCCGAACCGTATCAGACCATCTCCAGGTTCCGGCTGGAACGAAGCCGCACGCGCGAAGAAACGCAGGTGCAACCAAAGACGATTGCTGAGCTGCGAGCATACATTGAACAGAAGCAACGGTCCTCGCAAAGAGCAGATGAAGGGTCAAGTTCCGGGCCTTTGTTCAAAGCCGGCATGCGGGTCCGCCATGAACAGTTCGGCGATGGAATTGTGCTCAGCCGGGAGCGCGCCGGGAACGATATCAAGTTGGTCGTGACTTTCAGCCGTGTCGGGAAAAAGGTTTTGATGGAGAAATACGCCAAATTGAAGGCACTCTAGTGATTCAAGATTGGAGATTAAGACTCTTAAGAATGACGAGGCCACTGAATCAGATTTGCCGACCGAAGGGGAATATGCCGTAGGATATGCAGTATATGACGTCAAGTATTATTTCAGATTTCTTGAGAACGGATAAGAAGTTCAAGCGGACGTTTTGAATCTCAATCCAAACTCAATTCCTGAGCGCTCCGCGTCTGATGGGGGGCTTTATGTGAATTACAAACTGACATTTCCATGGCTCAAGTAAGATAAGAATTAAAGCACAAATCAGTCGGAGGCGCGGTGCAGATGGCTTCGTTTGAATCCATAGAAAGTCGTCCAAGGGACCTTTCGGAAAGACAGGGCCTATCCCGATGAGCCGAAACCGAAAAGGCAGCTGCCTCCCTGCCCGGACTTTCTCAAAGGCACGGCGCGACAGGAATACTTCAGGATAGGCCGGAAGCTCGAACGCATCGGAGTGCTGACGGAGATTGACGACCTGGCGCTAATCGGCCTTTGCCAGTCCTGGGCGGAGTACATGGAGGCCACGGAGCAGGCCAGCAAGACCGGAATGCTCGTCAAATCGCCGAGCGGCTATCCGATTCTCAATCCCTATGTGACGCTGGCCAACCAGGCGCTGAAGCGGGTGAAGTCATTCCTGACCGAGTTCGGCATGACGCCGTCATCCCGCAGCCGCATCATGGCGGTGCCTGGCGAGAACGAGGCGGATAACAAATGGAAAGATCTGCTGTGAGGGAACAGGAACAGCGCAATCTTTCTGTGATCAACCCTCGTGCTCTTTTTATGGAGTTTGTTGTCCTGCTCTACGCTCTCGGGATATCGAGAAAGTTGCATATATAGCTATTTCCTACGAGTAGGACTCCGCACGTCCGGCTTCGAATCAAGCTGGATCAACCATCCCCGAGAGAACGTAACTTCCCACAAGCCCGTTTCGCGGGAACAACTGGCACTTGATTCTCTTAAATGCAGGTGAGACCAAGAGATAAGCTGCATTACCGTGATAAGAAAAAGCTGGAGCAATCGAGTAAGGAAACTGTGCGATAAT
>Ga0187874_10000246_pt1 | contig 70629 bp, 63 predicted proteins | sample June2016WEW_16_1_3_FD_132993 | JGI IMG/M metagenome (GOLD analysis project Ga0187874, IMG submission 132993) | Peatland microbial communities from SPRUCE experiment site at the Marcell Experimental Forest, Minnesota, USA - June2016WEW_16_150 | ecosystem: Environmental > Terrestrial > Soil >... | reverse complement strand
GGCTACAAGAACCTGCGCTACCTATTGCTGAAGGCGCAACGCATGGCAGCCACCAGGACCGAATTTGTGGTCTTCCAGAAAGCAGCCTAAAATGCGGGTCCCGTCGAATTCCTGCGCAGAGCCAATTATACGTACGTGGTGCGCTCGGATCCAGTGTTGTTCCGATCGGCGGTTGACGAGGTAAGGCGTCGTTTCCCCCATTCCAACACCGCCGCGCAGGCGCAATACCTTTTTGCAACTGCTCAAGATCGTCCTGCCGACCAAATCGACGCTCTCAGGAAGCTAATCGCTGAATATAGCATCGGCGAGTACAAGGCCGCCGCCGACGCCGCAACCCGGTTGTTCGTGCTGGAGGATGAATCCGACCCGGATGCAGCCCGCGCATTGGCCCATACGTGTCTCGGGAGAATGGGCAAAGATGAGGATTGGAAGGCAGCCGCCGTCTATGCAGATGCGATGGCGAATGCCGGGCGTCAACTGGCTGCGGGCAGAGCCGTGGAAGCGCTGGCGACGCTCAACGCAATCAAGACGGACGAGCTTCCCGCTGGTGCCGCCCGGCTGGAAGCTCTTCGGGCGCGGGCCCTCGAAGCTTCTGGAGATGCCGCGGCAGCGTACCGCTTGCTGGAACAAACCTTCGTGACGACGCCCAGCGACATCGGCGCCACCTCGCTGTATGAGATCGGCCAGAGGCTGGGGAGGTCCAGTGCGGAAGTCGACAAAGAGGTCGAAACCCTGCGAGCGGGCCGGGCGAAACCGGCAAAGCAATTCTCACTCCCGGCGTTCACCGGCGGGACAATTTCACTGGGGGATTACAAAGGAAGCGTAGTTGTGCTCGACTTCTGGTTTCCTAACTGCGGGCCGTGCCGTGCTTCGTTTCCCTATGTGCGAAAGCTTATCGACAAGTACAAGGACAACAACGACGTCGCGTTTCTTGCGATCAATGCGATCGCTGGCCAGGAGCCATTTGTAATGCCGCTCTTGCGGAGCGAACAGATCAACTGGCTCCCGCTCAAGGGCGACATTGAATGGTGCACCGGCGTCTACGGTGTAAGCGCTTTTCCAACGACCTTCCTCATCGGGCGCGACGGTAAGATCTACTTCAAGCCCCACGTCAGAAACTCGGATGGCGAACGCAGTACCGAGCTGGCGATCGATGCGCTACTAGCGATGCGTTGACTGCGTTTCGCGCGGGCAGGGTTTCCCCGCTTACGTAAGGGTCACGCACCGAAAGTGAGGCGGTTGAAGGCGGACGGGCAGGCGCCACCGCCTGCCCCACCTGCAAAACATGCGGAAGTACTTCTGAAATCGTGTACTAAGTTAAGCCCAGTCCCGGAGTCCCCTCTACAGCCGCCTCAGGAACATCACCTCGCACCCGACCCGCACAGACTCAGATAGGAAGCCGTCGTCGCCGGATTCTTTCACGGTCAACCACGACAACGGATCCAGGTAATTCTGCGTGCGCAACCGACATCAGGACACGGCGTACACAATCCCGGCTTTCGGCTTCGCTGTAGTTCCCGCCGCGCAGTAGGATCAGCCCCGGTCCGGTCGAACCCAACCCGGCCAGAAGTCTCGGGAAGTCCTGGTCTGCCGTGATGACGACGCGCCCGCCGCGGGTTGCAGATTGAAGAACCTCTGAGTCCGGACTCCGGTTCATGGAGAGTTCACTTGCATGGACGGCGTCATGGCCTTCGGCTCGCAGCCACTGCGCCAAGTCCGGCGACAGCGGCATATCGACCAAAAACTTCACCGACTCAGCTCAACCGTCTCGTCTTCCGAAAGGCAGGCCGCATAATGTAAGGCCTCGTCGATATCCGCCTCCTCCAGGTAGGGATAGGCGCTCAAAATCGACTCCCTGGTCTCCCGAGCCGCCAGCAGACCGAGTAGCCGCGATACCGGGAAGCGCAGATTGCGTATGCAAGGCTTGCCAGTAGCCACGACGGGGTCAACCGTGATTCGCGCGAACCGCATGGAAGGTGTCCTCTCTGATGATACCAGCGTGATGACTCCCGTGAACTGAGCCCCGACAGGGGCGGCAGAAACTAGCCCAGTGCGTCAGCACTGGGAAGATGTCGTCATATCGTCCAGCCCCGGAACGGGGCGAAAGAGAAGGCGCCGAGACACGTTCCGTAAGGCAGGATGCCCTCTTTCGCCCCGTTCCGGGGCTGGCACCTTTCGCTCTGTTCCCACGGCTCACGCCAGCGGCTCACGCCATGGGCTAGCATCTTTCGCCCTGACGGGCTGATGCGCTACCAGCCCTCGGCTTTAACTTCTCTGTCCCGCACCCGCTTCCTACTGCAACAGCGTCAGCCCGTTCGCGCCCGGAATGGTGCGCACCCAGGAATTCATCTCTTCTTCGTTCTGCAACAGATCGCGCAGTGTGGCTTTAGCCAGCACCTGGTCCACGGCCACCTGCACGGCGCGCCATAGCGACCGCACCGAGCAATCCACCGAGCGCGTACAGATGGACGCCTGACCGGTATGGCTGTCGCAGAAATCGGTCTCGAACAAGCGGCCGCCCAACACGCCGATGACGTCGCTGATGGCGATCTCTTCGGCCGGCCGCGCCAGCGTATAGCCGCCCTCTTTGCCGCGGGCCGCTTTCACGAAGCCGCCCTTGCGCAATACGCGCAGCAGCTTGGCGGCATAGGCCGTGGATACGCCTTCCGCCGCGCTGATTTCCGGGATGGTCAGACCTTGCCCCGCGAAGCCCGCATAAGCCAGCCGCACCAGGCAGCGCACGCCATATTCTTCGTTGGAGCTCAGTTTCATCTTCTTTGCAGCCTCGCGATGGGAATGAGGTCCTCCAGGCCGAGCGCCAGCTTGGCCGCTTCCGACATGCGATCCTTGGTCCACGGCGGGTCGAACGTCAGTTCCAGTTTCACGCCGGTCACGCCGGGTACCGCGCGCGCCGCCCGTTCCACGTCGGCCGGCAGCGTTCCAGCCACCGGACAATTGGGCGCGGTCAGCGTCATGCGGAGCGCCACCTGGCCGGCTTGGTCCACCGCGCAATCGTAAATCAGGCCCAGCTCGTAGATGTTGACAGGCATCTCCGGGTCGTAGACCTTCTTCAGCGCGGCGATGACCTGCTCTTGGAGATTCATTCGGTGGTGACCGTCTCGGGCGTTCCGTCGAGCGCCGTTTTCAGCGTGTGCCAGGCCAGCGTGGCGCATTTCACGCGCGCCGGGTAATCGCGCACGCCGCAAAATACCACCAGCTTGCCCAGGTCCTTGCTGACCGGGGTATCGGTGGTCAGCAAATCGTGGAACTTTTCGAGCAGTTTGAAGGCTTCCTCGCGGGTCTTGCCCTTCAGGCTCTCGGTCATCAGCGATGCCGAAGCCGTCGAAATGGCGCAGCCCGAGCCCACGAAGCTCGCGTCCTTCACCATGTCGCCCTCGATCTTGATGAACAGTTTCAGCTTGTCGCCGCAGAGAGGGTTGTAGCCCTCGGCGCTGCGGGTGGCATCCGCCATCGCATGACAATTGCGGGGATGCTTGGTGTGGTCCAGAATGATTTCCTGGTAAAGATCGTCAACCATCAGGAGAAAATCTCCTTCACTTTCTTGAGGCCGGCCGCCAGCGCGTCGATTTCCGCCGTGCTGTTGTAAAACGCCAGCGAGGCGCGGGTGGTGGCCGGCACGTGGAACCAGTCCATCACCGGCTGTGCGCAATGGTGGCCTGTCCGGACCGCGATTCCCTGCCGGTCCAGCACCGTGCCGATATCATGCGGATGAATCCCCTCGATCACGAAGGAAAGCACGGCGGCCTTTTCCCGCGCCGTGCCGATGATCCGCAGCCCCGGAATTTGCGAAAGCGCTTCCGTGCCGTACAGCAGCAACTCGTGCTCGTAAGCCGCGATCTGGTCGAGCCCCAGGTGGTTCACGTAATCGAACGACGCGCCCAGCCCGATTCCGCCGGCGATGTTGGGCGTGCCCGCTTCGAACTTGTAAGGCAGGTCGGCATAGGTGCTCTTCTCGAACGTGACCGTCTTAATCATGTCGCCGCCGCCCTGGTAGGGAGGCATGGCGTTCAGCAGCTTGGTCTTGCCGTACAGAATTCCGATGCCCGTCGGCCCCACTACTTTGTGGCCGGAGAAGGCATAGAAGTCCGCGTCGAGCGCCTGCACGTCCACCTTCATGTGCGGCGCCGCCTGCGCGCCGTCGATCAGCGCCAGCGCCCCGGCCTGGTGCGCCATCTCGATGATCTGCCGCACCGGGTTGATGGTGCCCAGCGCGTTCGACACGTGCGTCACCGCCACCATGCGGGTGCGCGGGTTGAGCAGCTTTTCGCACTCTTCCAGGATCAGCTCGCCGCGGTCGTTCATGGGGATGACCCGCAGCCTGGCGCCCTGTTCTTCGCACAGCATCTGCCAGGGCACGATGTTGGAGTGATGCTCCATCGCGGAGATCATGATCTCGTCGCCGGCTTTGACGTTGTGGCGGCCCCAGGAGCTCGCCACCAGGTTGATGCCCTCGGTGGTGCCGCGCACGAAGATCAGCTCGTTCTTGAAGCGCGCGTTCAAAAAACGCCGCGCCTTCGATCGCGTCTCTTCGTAGGCCGCTGTCGAGCGCTGGCTCAGCTCGTGCACGCCGCGGTGGATGTTGGCGCAATCCACTTCGTGGAATTTGCGGATGGCGTCGATCACCGCGAACGGCTTCTGTGCCGTGGCCGCGCTATCCAGGTACACCAGCGGCATGCCGTGGATGGTCTGCTTCAGGACAGGGAAATCTTCCCGGACCTTCTGCACATCGAAACCGGCCGCTATTTCACTTCTCACTGTGCTCATGGAATTTCTCGAAAAGGATCCGCTCCAGCGAGTCTCTCAGCGCCGGTACCTTGATGCGCTCCACGATGTCCTGCGCGAACGCGTACGTCAGCAGGCTGCGCGCCTGCTGCTTGCCGATGCCGCGCGATTGCAGGTAGAACAGCGACTCCGCGTCCAATTGCCCGATGGTGGCCCCGTGCGTGCACCGCACGTCGTCGGCCCAGATCTGCAGCTCCGGCTTGGTGTCAATCACCGCGTCGTCCGACAACACCAGGTTCTTGTTGGTCTGCTTGGAGTCGGTCTTCTGGGCGTCCTGCCGGACGATGATGCGCCCGTTGAAAACCGCCCTGGCCTGGTCGTCCAGGATGCCCTTGTACAATTCGTGGCTGGTGCCGTGCGGCTTGACGTGGTCGATCGACGTGTGATTGTCGATGTGCTGGGCGCCGTTGACGATGTAAAGGCCGTTGATGGTGGCCTCGGTGCCTTCGGAAAGCACCACGTTGACGTCATTGCGCACCAGCGCGCCGCCGAGCGCAATCGAATGCGAGACGAAATTCGCGCTGCGCCCCAATTGCGCGGCGAGCGTGGCCACGTGGAACGCCTCAAGCGACTCGCGCTGAATCTTGTAGTGGTCCACCACCGCGCGGTCGCCGGCCACGATTTCCGTCACGGCGTTGGTGAAGTAGCTGCCAGTGCCGGTATAGGTTTCCACAATGGTGCAGTGCGAATCCGCGCCGGCCAGAATCAGCGTCCGCGGATGAACCGCCATTGAGGGCCCGAAGTCCTGGACGTCGTACTTGATCTCAATCGGCGTTCTGATCACGGCGCCCGCCGGAATCCGGATGGCGACCCAATTCTCTTCCCGCAGGAAGGCCGTATTCAGCGCCGCGAAGGCGCTGCGTTCGAAAGCCGCATAATGCGCCAGGTGCTGACGTGCTTCCTCGGCGCTTAAGACTTCAACTGGACCCGGACGGTTGCACCAATAGTCGCCAACGCCGCCTTGAAAGTTCGCGCGGGCGATGGGTGCGACGTTCGTGAATCGCCACTCCTCGTCATGGGTGGTAGGGAAGCCCAGTTTGGCGAAACCCTGGAACGCCGCTTCGCGCAATTCCTGGACCCACGGCGTTGCCGCCGGAAGCTGCGTGAATTCCGCCAGCCACGCGCCGGTTTGTTCCGCCACCGCTGTCATGCCGCTTCCTCGTCGTGGATTCCCAGCCCGGCGTAGCCGCTCTCTTCGAGCTGCAGCGCCAGTTCCTTGCCGCCCGATTTCACGATCCTGCCTTCCGACAGCACGTGCACAAAGTCCGGCACGATGTGGTTGAGCAGCCGCTGGTAGTGCGTCACCACGATCATCGCCCGCTCCGGGCTGCGCATCGCATTCACGCCGGCGGAGACCAGCTTGAGCGCGTCGATGTCCAGGCCCGAATCGGTTTCGTCCAGCACGGCCAGCCTGGGCTCCAGCACGGCCATCTGGAAAATCTCGTTGCGCTTCTTTTCGCCGCCGGAGAAGCCGGCGTTGACCGGGCGGTTGAGCAGCGTCTGGTCCATCTCCATCAGCTTCATTTTTTCCCGCACCAGGTCGAGGAAGTCCATGGCGTCCAGTTCTTCCTCGCCGCGGCTCTGGCGGATGGTGTTCAGCGCCGCCTTCAGAAAATACAGGTTGCTGACGCCCGGAATCTCCACCGGGTATTGGAACGCCAGGAAGATGCCGCTACGCGCGCGGTCTTCGGGCGACATCGCCAGCAGATCCTGGCCGTCGTAAATCACTTCGCCGCCCGTCACGACGTACAGTTCGCGCCCCGCCAGGACCTGCGCCAGCGTGCTCTTGCCGGAGCCGTTCGGTCCCATGATGGCGTGCACTTCGCCCGCCTCGACCGTCAAATCGATGCCCTTTAGAATTTCACGCCCGCCTACCTGCGCGTGCAGATCTTTGATTTCCAGTAATGCCATTTGTCCTCTATCCAACGCTTCCTTCGAGACTCACTCCCAGCAGCTTCTGGGCCTCCACGGCGAACTCCATGGGGAGTTCGCGGAAGACTTCCTTGCAGAATCCGTGCACGATCATGGAAACCGCGTCTTCGCTGGAAATGCCGCGCTGCCGGCAGTAGAAAATCTGGTCTTCCCCAATCTTCGATGTGGAGGCTTCGTGTTCCACCTGCGACGAGGTATTCTTCACTTCCAGGTACGGGAACGTGTGCGCGCCGCACTTATCGCCCAGCAGCAGGGAATCGCACTGCGAGTAGTTGCGCGCGCCGGCGGCCGATTTTAGAATCTTCACGCCGCCGCGATAGGTGTTCTGCCCGTGGCCGGCGGAGATGCCTTTCGACACGATCGTGGAAGTGGTGTTCTTCCCGATGTGAATCATCTTGGTGCCGGTATCGGCCTGCTGGTAATTGTTGGTCAGCGCCACCGAGTAGAACTCGCCCACCGAGTTGTCGCCTTGCAGGATGCAGCTCGGATACTTCCAGGTGATGGCCGAGCCGGTCTCCACCTGGGTCCAGGAAATTTTGGAATTGACGCCGCGGCAGGCGCCGCGCTTGGTGACGAAGTTGTAGATGCCGCCCTTGCCTTCCTTGTCGCCGGGATACCAGTTCTGCACGGTGGAATACTTGATCTGCGCGTTGTCCAGCGCCACCAGTTCCACCACCGCCGCGTGCAACTGGTTGGTGTCGCGCATCGGGGCGGTGCAGCCTTCCAGGTAGCTGACGTACGCGCCTTCATCGGCGACAATCAGGGTGCGCTCGAACTGCCCGGTGTCCTTGGCGTTGATGCGGAAGTAGGTCGAAAGCTCCATCGGGCAGCGCACGCCCTTGGGCACGTAGCAGAACGACCCATCGCTGAACACCGCGGAGTTCAGCGCCGCAAAGAAATTGTCGGAGGTGGGAACCACCGAACCCAGGTATTTCCGCACCAGGTCGGGATGCTGCTGGACGGCTTCGGAAAACGAGCCGAAGATGATCCCCAGGTCGTTCAGCCTGGCTTTGAAGGTGGTGGCCACCGACACGCTGTCGAAAACCGCGTCCACCGCTACGCCCGCCAGGATGGCCTGCTCCTGCAACGGAATCCCGAGCTTGGCGTAGGTTTTCAGCAGCTCCGGGTCCACGTCATCCAGGCTCTTGGGACCGTCTTTCTTGGCCTTGGGCGACGAATAGTAAATGATGTCCTGGTAGTCGATCTTGGGGTAATGTACGTTTGCCCAGGTGGGCTCTTTCATGGTGAGCCAGTGCCGGTAGGCTTTCAGGCGCCATTCGAGCAGCCACTCCGGCTCGTTCTTCTTGGCGGAAATCAGCCGGACGACGTCTTCGCTCAGACCGCGGGGAATCGAATCGGCTTCGATATCCGTGACGAAGCCCCACTTATATTCCTGATTCGCAAAGGTCTCGATGGTATTGGTGGATTCACTCACCGGATTGGACTCCTAAACTATTGCCCTGATTCCACATTAGCTAATCCATACTTTTTAGTCAAGATTACGCATTTAATGGATGCGGGGAGAGGGCGAATGGGTGCAGGCGAGCGGCGAATGAGGGAGACAAGGCTTGTGCACGGGCGTGATAAAGATTGACAAAGTTCGTTATTCCAGCTAGGGTGAAGACAGAAATATGGGGTATCGTTATGAATGTCTCTCTCACGCCTGAGTTGGAAAACTTCGTCAGCGTCAAGGTCGGTTCGGGCCGCTACAATTCAGCCAGCGAAGTCGTCAGGGAAGCCCTGCGACTTCTCGAAGAGCACGACCGGGCCCGCGCCAGCCAGCTCGCGGAATTCAATCAGGAGCTTGGGCGGCGGCTGGCTTCGTTGGACCGCGGCGAAAAGGTCGATCCCGCAGAATCGCGCGCGAAGCTTCAGCGAAAATCGCAAGACCGCCGGAAGCTATGTCCGTGACGGGCTATGTTCTCAGCGTTGATGCCGATCTCGACCTTGAGGAAATCTGGGAATACATCGCCGCCGACAACATCGATGCTGCCGATCGCTGGATAGTCAAACTGTTTGATGCGTTCGAAGCCCTTGGAAGCGCGCCTGGCATGGGCCATAGGCGCGAAGACCTCACTGGCTTGCCGGTACTGTTCTGGCCGGTCGGCTCCTACGTGATCATCTATCGTGCCGAATATCGGCCCATTGAAATTGTAGCGGTCACACAGGGTTCGCGCGATATCCCCGCCTTCCTGCGCCGCCGTCTGCACTGATATGTGAATAGCTGGTAATGGCTGCCAAGCGGAGGAGGGGGCGGAGACGAATGAGGGACCAATCAGGGCCGCCGATCAACGCAGATGGTGGCATGGCCGGAATTGTGAAAGACGCCTGCCCATGTGAACAATGATCATGTCACTTGTGACATAATTATGTCATGGCAGTGCGAACCACGGTGGACATCCCGGAACCCCTCCACGACAGGCTGCGGGAGCGAGCGGAGAAGTCCGGGACTTCCATCCGGGCGCTGATCGTCCGCGCAATCGAGCAAACCTACACGGCTGAAGTAAAGGGCGACCGCGTTATGGGGCCGCTGGTGAAGGGACCGGGGAAACTGGGTCCGCGTTTCCCGGAGGACGAGAACCCGCATGACCTCGTTCTTTCCTGACCTCAACGTATGGCTGGCGCTCTCGGTTGCTGGTCACCGGCACAACGGGGAAGCCTGGACCTGGCTCGGACTGTTGCCGGAGCGGTCGCGGCTGGCTTTCTCGTGGTACACGCAGCTCGGATTGTTGCGGCTCTTGACGAACCCGGCTGTGATGGAGGAACACACGCTGACGCTTGGGAAAGCCTGGGGTGTGTATGACAGGTGGCTGAAGGATCCGCGCGTGGTTTTTTACCCGGAGCCCCGGAATCTGGAGAAGGCGTTCCGCGAAGTAACGGCGCCGTTCGCCGGAAAGGCGGCCAGCAAGTGGGTGGGAGACTGTTACCTGCTGGCGTGGGCTGTGCAGAGCGATGCGGCCCTGGTGACGTTCGACCGGGGGCTGTACGAACTGGCGCGGAAGAGGCCTTGGACGGCGGTGATTCCGGGATAGCGGCCAGTGGCATCTGACTGAGCGCTGGTTTCTTCTCGCTTTATTGTCATCAGTTTTTTCTTGCCCTGCCCGCCGTTTCGTTGGACACTGAAGGTTTAGACCTGACCTAAAGGAGCGGAACAAGAATTGGAAAGAAACGGCCGCAAGGGCTCGCTGGTCATGGAGCCGACGGAACGCTGGACACCGCAACGCGCCAGCGACCTCTATGATGTCGCCAGTTGGGGCAAGGGGTATTTCTCGGTTGGCGACAACGGCCACATCCGCGTGCACCCGGAAAAGGACCCCGCGCGCTCGATCGACCTCAAGGAACTGGTCGATACCCTCGTGCTGCGCGGCATCGGCCTCCCTATCCTTGTCCGCTTTGCCGATATTCTGAAGCACCGCCTCGGCGAACTGCACAGCGCATTTGGAACCGCCATTGCAGAACATAAATACCAGGGCGGCTACTGCTGTGTGTACCCCATCAAGGTGAACCAGCAGCGGCAGGTGGTGGAAGAAGTCCTGGAATTCGGCAAGCCCTTCCATTTTGGGCTGGAGGCCGGCTCCAAACCCGAGTTGATGGCCGTCATGGCCCTGGCCGACAACGACACTCCCATCATCTGCAACGGCTTCAAGGACGACGAATACATCGAGATGGCCATGCTCGCCCAGAAGCTGGGGCGCACCATCGTCCCGGTGGTCGAAAAGTACACCGAGTTGCGCCTGATCCTCAAGTACAGCCAGCGGGTGGGTGTGCGACCGCGCATGGGGCTGCGCGTGAAGCTGGCCAGCCGCGGTTCCGGCAAGTGGAAATCGTCGGGCGGTTACCGCTCCAAGTTCGGTTTGTCGGCCACGGAAGCCATGCGCGCACTGCAGGAGCTGAAGGACGCCGGCATGGCCGATTGCCTCAACCTGCTGCACTTCCACCTGGGCAGCCAGATCACCAACATCCGCCAGATCAAAGGCGCGGTGAACGAAGCCGTGCGCGTCTACGTCGATCTCGCCCGGGCCGGCGCCGGCCTGCAGTTCCTCGATGTCGGCGGTGGCCTGGGCATCGATTACGACGGCTCCCAGACGGATTTCGAATCCAGCGTCAACTACACTCTGCAGGAATACGCCAACGACATCATCTACCACGTCCAGAACGTCTGCGACGAGGTCAACGTGGCGCACCCCACCATCATCACCGAGAGTGGCCGCGCCATTGCCGCGTATCACAGCGCGCTGGTCTTCAACGTCCTCGGAGTCGCCGGCATGGGCGATACCGATTCCGGTGTCGCGCCCGAAACGCCCCCCGACGCCGAGCAGCCCCTCATCGACCTGCAGGAGACGCACCGCGGCCTCTCCGCCAAGAACCTGCTCGAAAGCTATCACGACGCGCAGCAGGCCCTCGACCAGGCCCTCAACCTGTTCAGCCTCGGCTATCTTTCGCTCGAACAGCGCTGCGTCGCCGAGAATCTCTACTGGGCGATCTCGCGCAAAATCCAGAGCCAGGCGCGGCAACTCGACTATTTCCCCGAAGAGTTGGAAGGCATTGACGCCATGCTCTCCGACACCTACTTCTGCAACTTTTCGCTCTTCCAGAGCATGCCCGATAGCTGGGCCATCAAGCAGCTCTTTCCCATCATGCCCATCCACCGGCTGGAAGAGGAACCCACGCGCCCGGCCGTGCTCGGCGACATCACCTGCGATTCCGACGGCAAGGTGGACGCCTTCATCGACCGGCGCGACGTCAAGCGCACCCTGCTGCTCCACACGTTCAACGGCGGCGATTATTACCTCGGCGCTTTTCTGTTGGGCGCGTACCAGGAAATCCTGGGCGATCTGCACAACCTGTTCGGCGATACCAACGCGGTGCACGTCCGTTTGGGACCCGCCGGCGACGTGATCCTCGATTCCGTGATCAAGGGCGATACCGTCCGCGAGGTCTTGAACTACGTGCAGTTCTCAGCCGACAGCCTGGTGCAAACCCTGCGCAAGGACGTCGAAACCTCGCTTCGCGAAGGGCGCCTGACCTATGAAGAGAGCGGCGCGCTGCTGAAGTTTTACGAAGAGGGGCTGCACGGCTACACGTACCTCGAAGACGTGCACGAGCAGTAGGGCACGGGCTTCCTACGCAAGCCCGAATTCTTCGGGGCGGCGTTGGAAGGGATCCACGACGGTGATATCGCCGAATCGCTGGCCGGCCTGAAAGTCCTCACTCAACAGATAAGTGCAGTCGGCGGCTTCGGTCGATGCGAGGATGAGGCTGTCCCAATAAGGTAAGCCGGCCTTGTCCATCCAGTGCCAGGCTCGTTCAATGACACCAAGCCCAAACCCGACTGGTTCCCACAGCGCCAGCGATCGCGCTTCGGCCCGTAAACCCGCGGGCTCCCGGTGCAATTTCCGAGTTGCGTTGGAGTAGAACTCGTTTACGACCTGCCAACTGATCCGGCCGGCTTGGTTGTGCCAAAGAAGCTTCATCCAGTGGCTGGCCCTTCGCTGTTTTGCCGGATCTGCCGGGTCCAGCGAGTAGAGCAGGACGTTTGTGTCAACGAAGAATCGCTTACCTCCGCCGCTCATTGGCTTCTTCCCGGGTCATTCGGTGCGCCGCGTCGATTCCCGGAATCGGCTTGATCTTCTTCCACTTCTCGAACGCAAGCCAGTATGCATCCGTTCTCCGCATTTGATCCTCAAGCATGCGCCCGACCAGCTTGGAGACGGAGGTGTCCTCGTCGGCCGCTTTCTTTCGAGCCCAGCGCGCGGCTTCTTCGCTGACTGTGATGGTAATGTTTCTCAACACAAAATCAGTGTAACACGAATTTTGTGTGATTGCCGTTTCACCGCACATCCTCGAACATCGGCTTCTCCTCCCGGTACGGCGTCAGCCGCACCGGCATCGCGTCCGGCTCCAGCAACCACGCCCTCCGGTCAGGATAATAGGCCCGCAGTTTCTCGTTTTCCGTTCCCAGGTCCAGCGCCATCACCACCGGCGCGCTATCGATATCGGCCGCATTGTGAATCCATTCGTGATACCGGTGCAGTTCGCCATAGCGCACGAAGACCAGCTTTTTCCCGGGCAGCTCCGCGAGCCGGTGTTCGATGCCCGCGCGGCCTTCGGGATCGCCCAAGTTCACGAAATCCCAGGTCTCGTACGGCCGCATGGCCAGGAAGATGTCCTTGTCTGCCAGGGCGTGCAATCCGTACCAGAATAGAAAATGCGCTCCCGCCAGCAACACCACCAGTCGTCCCGCTTCCGGACTGATCCGGCTCAATCGTTCCAGTCCGGTCACCGCCATCAGGATGAACAGACACGCCACGCCCGCCACGTACTGCGGGAAAAAGTAGGGGTAAAAGTTGGTGCCCAGGCTGAACAGGAGAACCGTCCCAGCCGCCCACGCGAATCGGAATTCCCGCAACGCCGGCAGGAAGAACGCCAACGCCAGGTAGAGCGGGGCCACAACAAAGAAACGGTAGAAGCGCACGCGCGTGCCCCAGCGCTCCAGGTATCGGCCCACCGTTTCCGGATCGTCGCCGTGCTCCGCCGCCTGGCCTTCGGCGGTCAGTCTCTGTTGCGTGGTCAACTCGCGATGCGGCACGGCGTTCGACTGCCACGTGAACGTGGTCGGCACGCCGTATTGATAGCGGCTCTGGGCGTAGGGAATGGTGGTCCAGCTTCCGGTCACGGCTTTCGCCTGCAGCAGGGTAAACGCCATGGCCGGGAGCATCGTCAGCGCCGCCACCGGCGCAATCCGCGCGAGCCCGTGCCACGCCGCGGGACGCACCAGGAAGACCGCCGCGCTGAGGCACAGGAAAATCGATTCGTAAGGCCGTGTGAGCAGGTGCATCCCCAGCCCTGCGCCCAGCAGGATCGCGTCCCGCCGCCGTGGCTCCTTCTTCAATCGCGGCAGCGCGCCGAACACCAGGCAGCCCGCCGCCGCCGTCACCGCGCCGCCCCAGTAAATATTCATCCACTCGTTGAGCGGCCCGAATTCGCATACCGCCAGCAGCCCACCCACCAGCGCCCAGCCCGGCGTGGTCCACCCGCGCAGCATCCAATAACACAGTGCGCAGAATGCCCCCGCGCCCAGCAGCACGCCAGCCCACGGATGGCCGAACACCATCCATCCCAGCGCCAGCACCAGCCCCTGTCCGGCGGGATAGATGGAACTGTATTTGGGCTCCTGCAGCACGAACACCGTCTCGAAAAACCGGTGCATCGGATGCATCGGATTGGCCAGGCGGAAGTGCCGCAGCGTATCGGCCAGCAGCAGGTACCCATAGTCGTCGGCCCCGCCCGGGACCGGCGCCGGGAACTTCGGCAGCAGCGCCAACCGCAGCGCGAGCGGCGTCACGAAGAGCAGCAGCATGACCCAACCGGTCTTCTCCGCGAACCGCGCCGCCGCCGGCCCCAGTCCGGCGCGCGCCACCATCAGCAGGATCAGCAGGCACACCAGCGCCAGTTCCAGGAAGTCGCTCGCCCCGAACCCGAGCGGGTTGTGCATCGGCAGGAACGAGCGAAACCAGTCGAAAAGGAACATGCCAGACTCCATTGTCACAGACACTTCGCAACAGCAGGCGTGCCACCGGCGGCTGTGCGCGTGTACAATACCGCTTTGCGGACCTCAACCAGCTCCTATGTCACCCGGATCGGCCTGTTTGGCATCGGACTCCGGGCATATTGGCAGCAGTTCCCCGGCCTGGAGGAACGCCTCCAAGGCTACCTGCGCCAAGTGGCCGAACGGCTCGGCGCCATGCACGTCGAGGTGGTCGACCTCGGCTTGATCGACACTCCCGAAAAGGCCCTCGAAGCCGGCCACCGCTTCCGCCAGGCCGATGTCGATCTCATCTTTCTCTACGTCACCACCTATGCGCTCTCTTCCACGGTCCTGCCGGTGGTGCGCCGCGCGCGCGTGCCGGTCATCGTCCTCAGCCTGGCGCCCGCCGCCGCCATCGATTACGCCGCTTTCAATAGCATGGGCGACCGCACCCGCATGACCGGCGAGTTTCTGGCCTGGTGCCAGGCCTGTTCCGTCCCGGAAATCGCCAACGTCTTTCAGCGCTGCCGCATCCCCTTCCGCCAGGTCACCGGCATGCTCGAAGACGACCCCGCCGCCTGGACCGAGATCGCCGGCTGGGTCTCCGCCGCGCGCGTCTCGACCGTCATGGAGCACAACCGCCTCGGCGTCATGGGCCATTATTACGGTGGCATGCTCGATATCTATACCGACCTCACGCTCGAATGCGCCACCTTCGGCGGCCACATCGAGATGATCGAAGTCGAAGAACTGGCGGCTTTGCGCGCCGCAGCCAGCGACTCCGCAATCGAGCGGCGGCTCGCCGAATTCGCCGAGACCTTCGATATACAGCCGGACTGCCCGCCTGAAGACCTGGCGCAAGCCGCACGAACTTCCGTGGCCCTCGATCGCCTGGTGGAAGCCCACGGCCTCACGGCGCTGGCTTATTTCTACAGCGGTGCCGGCAATCCCGCCAACCAGGACGCCATCAGCTCCATCATCCTCGGCAACAGCCTGCTCACCGCCCGCGGCATCGCCGTCGCCGGCGAGCTGGAGATCAAGAACGTGCAGGCCATGAAGATTATGGACGCCTTCGGCGCGGGCGGCTCGTTCACCGAATTCTACGCCATGGATTTCCGTGACGACCTGGTGCTCATGGGCCACGACGGCCCGGGCCATGTCTTGATCGCCCAGGGAAAAACCAAAGTCCGCCCGCTTTCCGTCTACCACGGCAAGGTGGGCCGCGGCCTTTCCGTCGAGATGTCCGTGAAGCACGGACCGGTGACGCTGCTCTCGGTGACGGAGTCCGCTCACGGCAAGTTGAAGCTGCTCGCCGCCGAAGGTGAATCGGTCCCCGGACCCATTCTGGAGATCGGCAACACCAACAGCCGCTATCGGTTCCCCATCGGAGCGCGCCGCTTCGTCACCGAATGGGCCGCCCATGGCCCTGCCCACCACTGCGCGGCGGGCGTCGGACACATCGCCGCCAAGATCGAGAAGCTGGCCAGCCTCCTGGAGATGGAATTCTCGCGGGTCTGCTGAAGGGAATGAGAAGACAGGAGTCAGGAGTCAGGAGTCAGAATGACAACCGCTCCGGCTTGCGCTTTGGGCTCAAGGAATCTTGGCGCACGACTTAGCACGTCCCGTTGGTCATCGCCTTCTCGCACCGCGAATATTTTCATTCTGACTCCTGACTCCTGACTTCTGACTACTGCCACTTCACGCGGCTGGTTCCAGACTGATCGAACTCCACCGAGACGCTTCCATCGGCGGCCTTCACCAGCCCCAGTTTCCGATCGTTGAGCGTAAGGCTTGTTGGCCCGCCGAATCGCCAGCGCAGAATCACCCGCGCGCCCTGCCCGGTCAGCACCAGGCTGCCCGGTTCGGCGCCCGGCGCGAGCTGGCGGCCTTCGAAATCCGTCAGCGCGCGCAGCGGAGCGCCGGGATAGATTTCATACACGCGGCGATCGTCCAGCGATTTCACCTTCTGGTCTTTGTATTCTTTCTGCGGCACCAGGGTCATCACGTCGTCCGGGATCTTCGGCAGAATCGCGCCCGCCCGCACGTACAGCGGAATGCGGTCGAGCGGCGCGTCGGCCACCACCGTCCGCCGGCCGGCGAGCGGCTGGCCGGTCCAATAGTCGATCCAATTGCCCTCCGGCAGATAGACCGCCCGCTGCGTCACCGGGCTCAGCACCGGCGCCACCAGCAGGTCCGGACCCAGATAATATTCCGTCTCGGCGTCGCGCGCCTCGGCGTCGTCCTGGTGCATCAGAGCCAGCGCGCGCATCGTCGGCAGACCATTGCGCGCGCTCTCCTGCGCCGCCGCGTAGCGGTAGGGGAACAGGCTCATGTGCAGCACCGAATACTGGCGGAAGATGCCGAGCGCCGCGTCGCCGTAATCCCACGGCCCCAGGTTCATCCCGCTCATCACTTCCATGCCGGGCGAGAGCGCCGAGTATTCGGTCCAGCGGGCGAAGAGCACGTCGTCTCCTTCGTAGCGCGATCGCTTGTTGTAGCCGCCCAGGTCGCTCACCCACAGGGAAATACCGCTCATGCCCGCATTCAGCCCGGCCGTCACTACCGTGGGCAGGCCGTTTTCGGTGGAAAACGTGGCGTCGTTATCGCCGCTCCAGAAGAGCGGCAGCCCGTTCGATCCGGCTGTGCCGCTGCGCTGCAACAGCACCCAGTCTTTACCCTTGCGCCCGGCCAGCGCTTCCGCCACCGCGTGGTTGTAGTCCACGGCATATTGCGTGCGCATCAGCCTCTGGTCTTCACCGTTCGCGAATTTCACGTCGCCCAGAAAATTGCCTTCGGCGTCGTCATCTTTGAATCCGTCCGCGCCCATCGCGATGACCTTGCCCAGTTGCCCCTGCCACCACTTCTTAGCCGCCGGGTTGGTGAAATCGATCAGCCCGCCGGTTCCCTTCCACCAATCGGCGATATAGGTGGAACCATCCGGCCGGTGCAGAAAATAGCCGTTGCGCTCCGCCTCGGCGAAGTTGCTCGACTCCGTCAACGGGATCTTATCCGCGAATCCCTGCTCGCCCGGCCGGTTGGTTTTTTGGTCGATCCACGGCGTGTGCCAGAGAATCAACTTATAACCCTCGTCGTGGATATGCGCGATCATCTTCGGCACGTCGTCGAACTGCTTGGGGTTGAACTCGTAGCTGTTGTAGTTGGTGGCCCACGGGCTGTCGATCAGGACGATTGACGCCGGCAGCCCCAGCGTCCGATACCGGTCGACGTCTTCTTCCACTTCCTGCCGGTTGCGGTGGTAATCGCGCGCCTTCCAGGGCGCGAAGGCCCAGTAAGGCGGCAATTCCTGCCGCCCCACCAGCGCCGTGAACCGATCCAGGATCAGCGGGAACCGCGGGCCTTCGATCAGCACCAACCGCAGGTTGCGGCCATATGCCTTGATGCGCACGCGGTAGCGCTCCGTCAGGTTGAAATCGAAGGTGGCTTCGCTGGTGGTGTCCACCCACAGCCCATACCCGCGCAGGCTCATGAAGAAGGGCACCGGCTGATACGTATTGGTGCCCTTGGCATTGCCGGCGTCGCGCGAGCCGTTCCTCACAACCGTATGCGCATGGTTCAGCCGGTCGAACCGCTCGCCCAGTCCGAAGTAGCTGCTGTCATCGCCCAGGTCGAACTCCCACTCGCCCACGGATTGCGCATCGATCGAAACCTCGCTCACGCCGGCCGCCAGTTGCCGCGTGCGCGCCGCGTTGGTGGCAGGCGTGAACGGCTGGCCATTGAAAAGGAAGTGGTCGAGCGCGATGTGCTGCGTGCTGCCATTGGTCGCCGGAAAGCTGAACTCGAACTGCGCCGCCGTGGCCGACGTTACGGAGCGGACCTGGGCGCACGCCATCCCGGCGAACGCGAGCAGGATGGGCCCCATTCGGGAAAAGCGGCTTCTGTTCTTCATAAACCTCTATTCTGTGCGCAGGCCATGCAAATCACAAGCAACAGCGCATGCCGGCGGCGGCGTCTAGGGAAACCCCAGGGTGGCGGAAGGCCGAAGAAGGATAGATGGGATGGACACCTTTTATTCGCCCCATCGGTAAGACTCCATCCACCCATTTGACAATCCAATTCATCTATCCTATACTTGATGGCATGGGGAATGAACTGATATCGATCGAGACCCTGGAACAGGGGCTCAAGAATGCGGAACGGGAACTCGCAAGAGCAGCCACAGATCGGATGCGTGCCACAGAGGTTGAGGCCGAATGGCAGACCGAGGTCACAAGCCTGAAGAACCTCATCCAGGTACGCAAGCAACGCATGAACCTGAAAATCGTGAAAGAAAGTCCTGTCGAAGAATCGGGCGAACCGCGCGAGGACTACTCCGGAGGCACCTTGTCCATGGCGGACAACGGAACTGCCTCGGAAGCCCTCAACAAGGTGGAGTGGATAGACGGCTTAATTGCTGCAAGCGGCACAATGGGAATCGCGCCTCCAGAAATTATGAAGGCGGCGGAAAAGGATCAGATTAAGATGCATCCCAACTATCCATATGTCGTTCTCCGGAAGCTTGTAGAGAAGGAGCGGGCGGTAAAACGAAGAGGACGCTACTACAAGAAGGGGATCTAAAAAAGCAAAAGGGCCGTTCCACCGGCCCCAAGCTTTGTCTCTAGAATCGAGCGAACGCTACGAAACAGACGCTCTACAAGGATTCTAACCCGACTCGAGGGCCACCGCAAGCAAAATGTGTCCAAGTTGATCACTTGGAAGGCTTGCGGGGCCGCATTCCTGTGGCCCCGCCTATGGCCGAGGCGCTAATCTCGGATGGTCCTGGGACGGGAGCCTGCAACTCCCGAGCGACGGGTCCGACTCCCACTTCGGCCTCTTCAATTCTATCCAGTAAAATCGCTGAAAGTAAAGCTCAAATAGTTGGAGAGATGCACTTCGCCTACTACAACCTCTGCTGGACTCAGAAGGCGCTGGGCGTCACGCCTGCGATGGAAGTGGGGATCACTACCAAAGTATGGAGTTTAGGGGGAGCTTTTGGCGTAGGATAAGGTATCCACATCAGCAGGATATCGTATGATTTGGACACTTTCGTACCACAGGTACCATCAGATATCATAAAAAGGCTTGACCTAACCACGGATCAAATGATACCATTCTTACAGCTAGATTCGCTGTCCGCGATTGCGGCAGCGAAAAAGGCCATCGAAGAATATGGCCGATTCTGGCTAGGCAACGAGAAGGTTGAAGCTGAATTCTACTACCTTGACATTCTGACTGAAAGGGAGCGTCTTATGGCTGTGGATATCGCGCTTCAGGAGATTTTGCCTGCCTGCCGATTGGGTCCCCAACCTCCCGACGATGTTTCTTCACACCCGCCGTTCAAAGGACGCCATCTCTATGCATTTTGTTGGCACTCCGAGGAGTTCAAAAAGGACCTGTACTTTAAGTTTGCCTTGGTTTCTGGCTCTGGCTCAACCAGATTAGCCGTGTATTCCTTTCACGAAGCCGCCGATAAGTATAAGGGAGACATTAAGCCGCGATGATCTGCTTTAAGTGCGGTAACGACACTCTTCTGCCTGGGGAGGTTCATCTGACCAGTTCTCGTCAAGGTGAATCGTTCACTGTCAAGATGCACGGGCTGCGATGCGAGCTGTGTGGATTTCAGACCGTTGACAGCGCGCAGAGTGCGGAGTTTACCAAGCTCGTTTCTGACGCATATCGCGAAAGCCGCGGGCTGCTGACAGGCGCCGAGATTCGTGCCCGACGTGCCCAATTGAGCATGACACAACAGCGATTCTCGGAATACCTCGGAACAGGGGTTGCGAGCGTAAAGAGATGGGAATCTGGGCAAATCCAAGATAAGGCCATGGATGAGTTGATCCGTTTGAAGACAGATCCCGAAGCGGCCCGAAGAAATCTGAAATCTCTGGAACAGCAAGTGCCGGAGTCCATTGTTGTATTTGAGGGGCATGATATCGTCTTCGCCCTCACCTCTCCGCACACCCAGTACATGCCGTCGAAGGCGACGACGATGGACAGCGAATCGGTTGCCGGGCAAGAAGCTTTGCTCACGGATAACTGCATCGCAGCCTAGAAAATGCAGCTCTCCCAGACTAAAGACCAAATACGGGCGCTTGCCGCGCTTCAGGAGAAGTGCGAAATCCAAGATGTGAAGTTGCTATCAAGCTCGGCAACCAAGGCGAAGGCGGCAACCAAATTCAGGGAGCCCTTTGCGGTAAAGCCGATGATCAGCAATATTTCTCCATCGCGCTACGAAGATTCCCTTATTGTTGAAGTATCCTTCGAGTATTCTGCGTGGGACTCGTCAGAACCCCCAGAGCGCCTGTTTATGGTGAATTGCACCTTCGAGGTGAGCTACCTGCTCCACCAGGATTACAACCCCTCCACGGAGGAAGTCTCTTCATTTAGTAGGGGAACGGCGGTTTTCAATTGCTGGCCTTACGCTCGCGAATTCCTCCGCGACATCACGGCAAGAATGGGACATCAGACGCCCGCGCTGCCACTCCTTCGAATAGTCCCCAAGAAGGCGGAACCGACCCGCCAGCAGACTATCGAGTGCGTGGCCACCAAAGCCGAACTGCCTGAATCAGAGTTTGAAGCAGAAGAAGAATAGATCAAAACCGGGACGCCCCATGAAATGTTAACGCAAGATTTCAGACACCGCCGTGCAGCCGGCCTCTTCGGAATTTCGCATATAATTGAAACGTACGTGATTTTGGGTCACACTCCCTTCAGAAGGATTCCCGATCGATGTCAACTTTAGAAGTGTCCCCGGTGGAATCTCAGCCGGGCCAACCGGGCAAACCTGTTGTCAACGACTTCAGTATTCAGATAGCCACCGTCAACGGGTCGGGCAGCCAGACAGCCAACAGCGTTCTGATGCGCTCCCTGTTCCAGATGGGCATTCCGGTTTCGGGGAAGAACATGTTCCCCTCGAACATCGCCGGCCTGCCGACCTGGTTCACCATCCGCGCCAGCAAATATGGCTACATCGGCCGCCGCAAGGAAATCGACATCCTGGTGGCCATGAATCCCGAAACCGCGCGCGAAGACGTCATGAAGCTGGACGGCGGCTCGGCTGTGATCTATGACGAGCCCCTCAAGCTCGACGAACTGCGCAGCGACCTGCACTTCTTCCCCATCCCGTTCGACAAACTGGTTGCCCCGGTCTGTCCCAACGCCAAGCTGCGCAAGCTGGTCCGCAATATGATCTACGACGGCGTGGTCGCGCGGCTGCTGTCGATCGATATGGAAGAGGTCTACAAGGCGCTCAGGAAACAGTTCGGCGAGCGCAAGGCCAAGGCCGTCGATCTCAACTGGGGCGCCGCGAAAGCCGGCTTCGAATTCGCCACGAGCACGTTCGCCGATGGCGTTCCTTACCGGGCGGAGCGCATGAACGCGACTGCCGGCAAGATCATCATTGACGGCAATGCGGCCTGCGCCCTGGGCGCGATGTTCGCCGGCGTCACCGTAGTGACCTGGTATCCCATCACGCCGTCGTCATCGCTGGTCGAATCGCTGATCGGCTACGCCCGGCGCTTCCGCCACGATCCCGATACCGGCAAGGCCACCTACGCCATCGTTCAGGCCGAAGATGAGCTGGCTTCCATCGGCATGGCGCTCGGCGCCGGCTGGGCGGGCGCCCGTTCCATGACCGCTACATCCGGGCCGGGCATCTCCCTGATGTCGGAGTTTATCGGGCTTGGCTATTACGCCGAAGTCCCCACCGTGGTTTACGACGTGGAACGTGTCGGCCCATCCACCGGGCTGCCCACGCGCACCCAGCAAGGCGATCTCATTACCACCGCGCTGCTCTCCCACGGCGACACCAAGCACCCCCTGTTCTTCCCGTGTTCGCCGGAAGAGTGCTTTTCGATGAGCCTTGAGGCTTTCGATTTCGCCGAGAAGTTCCAGACGCCGGTCTTCGTCATGACCGATCTCGACCTCGGCATGAATAACTGGATGGCCGACCCGTTCCCCTACCCCGAAAAGCCCATCCACCGCGGCAAGGTCCTCACCGCCGAAGACCTCGACCGGTTGGGCGGCTTCGCCCGCTACAAAGATGTGGATGGCGATGGCGTTGGCTGGCGCACCCTTCCCGGCACCCATCATCCCAACGCTGCCTGCTTCACGCGCGGCAGCGGCCACAACGAAAAAGCACAATACACCGAGCGCGAGGACGACTACATCAACAACATGGACCGGCTGGCCCACAAGTTCGAAGTCATGCGCCAGCACGTTCCCGAACCGGTGGTTTCGATGGCCGAAAAGGCCCGCATCGGCTTCGTGGCCTGGGGCACTTCGGATTACGCCGTGCGCGAAAGCTGCGATCAGTTGAAGGCCGAATACGGCATCGAAGCCAGCTATCTGCGGCTCCGGGCGTACCCCTTCACCGGGCATCTGCTGGACTTCATTCGCCGCCACGACCGCGTCTACGTCGTGGATCAGAATCGCGACGGCCAGTTGCTGGGCCTGATGCGCCTGGAACTGGATGTCGAGCTGATCGCCAAGCTGCGCAGCTTGCGATATTACGGCGGCTTGCCGCTGGATGCGCGCACCGTTACCGACCACATCATCGCACAGGAGGGCAATTAGATGAGCGCCACCGTTACTCCCCCGCCCAGGAAGGTCAACCACATTGGCCTCGAAGTGTTGCAGTATAAGGGCGGCAAGACCACCTTGTGCGCCGGTTGCGGCCACAATTCCATCTCCGAGCGCGTCATAGAAAGTTTCTACGAGCTCGGGATCGACCCCTATACCGTCGCCAAGTTCTCCGGCATCGGTTGCTCATCCAAATCACCGGCTTATTTCCTCGGCCTGTCGCACGGCTTCAACGCGGTCCATGGGCGCATGCCGGCTATTGCCACCGGCGCCCTGTTGGCCAACCACACGCTAATGGGCATCGGCCTCAGCGGCGACGGCGACACCGCCTCCATCGGGCTCGGCCAGTTCATGCACCTCATCCGCCGCAACATGCCGATGATTTACGTGATTGAAGACAACGGCGTATATGGGCTCACCAAGGGCCAGTTCTCCGCCACCGCGGATTTGGGCTCGACTTTGAAATCCGGAACTCCCAACAACCTTCCGCCTTTTGATTGCTGCGCGCTGGCTATGAAATGGGGCGCCACCTTTGTCGCCCGCTCCTTCAGCGGCGATAAGAGACAGCTCAATGCCATCCTCAAGACCGCCATCGCCCATCGCGGCCTTTCGGTCATCGACGTCATCTCGCCGTGCGTCACTTTCAACGATCACGAGGGTTCCACCAAGAGTTACGCCTACGTGAAGGAGCACGAAGAGATATTGCAGGAACTGGACTTTGTCCCTTCGTTTGAGGATATTACAGTGGATATACCGGAAGGCGAAACGATGGAAGTCCGGATGCACGATGGCTCCCATCTGCGCATCCGCAAGCTGCACCGGGATTTCGATCCCACCGACCGCTTCAAGGCGCTGATGGCGCTGGAAGAAGCCGAAGCCAAGGGAGAGATCCTGACGGGTGTTCTATATCTCAACACCGCCAAACCAACCTTCCTAGAACTACTGGATCTAACCGATGAGCCGGTGGCTACCCTCCCGGAATCCAGAGTTCGGCCGTCCCGTACTGTCCTGGACCAGGTTATGGACGAGTTACGTTAACCTTTACCCCCAAAAACCGTTACAATACCGTCGCTTCTGCATTGCTTTCAAGGCCTGCGTGATGCTAGAATCTACACCGGTCTGTCATCCTCCGAGACAGATTGCAGTAGAACTTCATGCCCCACGCCACCCTAGGCGCGGGGCTTTTTTTGGCTAATTCGCCGGCTGATGGCGCGTCCAGTAAATGGATGAGCCTGGTAGGATGAAAGCGCTAATGGCTGCTCAGCAAGAACCGGCCCAACTTTCCGCTGCCGATCTGGAGCGGGCCTTTCGGGAGCACCACGCTCTGGTGTTTCGCGCCGCTTACCGGGTCGCCGGCAATGCCGGCGACGCCGAAGACGTGCTGCAGACCGTGTTCCTGCGGCTCCTCAAACGCGACCCAGCAGCGGAACCGGTCGGCAACATGGCCAGCTTTCTGCACCGCGCGGCGGTGAACGCGGCGCTCGACCTGGTGAGGTCCCGGCAGAATATCCGCAACGTGCCGCTGGACGAAATGGAACCGGTGCTGGCTGAGTCAGTCCACCGGAACCCCGACCGCGTGCACCATTCGGGCGAAATCCGCGAGTGGCTGCGCGGCGCCCTGGCCCGGCTCAATCCTAGGATCGCCGAAATGTTTATGCTCCGTTTCTTTGAAGGCAAGGACAATCCCGAGATTGCGCGTCTGCTGTCGACCACACCCGGGACCGTGGCGGTGACCTTATCGCGCACGCGGGACCGCCTGGAAAAGGAATACCGAGCTTATGTGGGAGGAGTGGCATGACCCCCGAATTCAAATCCATGGCCCCGGCCCTGGAGCAGGCCGTCGTGGAAATCCGCGATGAGCATATCGATCCGGCGGTCGTCGAAGCCGCCGCCGGCCGCGTCTGGGCGAAGATCGCGCCCGCCGGCCACATCCGCGGCTGCGCCGATTTCCAGTCGCTGATCCCGGACTACCGCGCCGGCCGGCTGGCGGAAGCGCGCGCGCTGCTGCTCAAGGACCATCTCAACCAGTGCGTGGCCTGCCGCCACGTGTTTGAAGGCCGCGTGCTTGACGGCAAGGTCGTGCCGATGATCGCCCCGAGGGTCGCGCCGCGCCCTGCCCTCCGTTCCATGCCCTCCATGCGGTGGGCCGCGGCCGCGGCGGTGCTGGCGGCGGCGGGTGTGTCGGTATGGCTGTTGGTCAACCCTTCCGGCGGCCACAGCGGCCGGGCCATCGTGCAGACCGTCAATGGGACGCTCTTCGTAGTTTCCGCCAACGGCATCCAGCCGTTGATCAAGGGCCAGGACCTGCCCGGCGGCGTTGAACTGCGCACCGCTAAGGATTCCGACGCCATGCTGGAGTTGCGTGACGGGTCGGTGGTCGAAATGCGGGAACGCTCCAGCCTGTATGCCACGGTTTCGGGCGGCGATGTGACGGTCCACCTGGGGCGCGGCAGCGTAATTGTTCAGGCCGCGCACCGCCGCAGCGGCCATCTCTATCTCGAAACCGCCGATTGCCGCGTGGCCGTGACCGGCACGCTGTTCGGCGTTACGGCGGGCCTCAAGGGTTCGCGCGTTTCGGTGGTCGAAGGCGAAGTCCACGTCACCGAGGACAACCGGGAGACGATCCTGCATGCGGGCGACCAGGCCGTCACCGGCGTTTCGGTGGAACCGGAAGCCATCAGCGATGAAATCTCCTGGAGCCGCAACCGCGACAAGCTACTGAAACAGTTGACCGACCTTCGCAACCGCCTGGGCCAGTTACGGATGCCGGCGCTACGCTATTCCAGCACGCTGCTGGGGCGGCTGCCGGCCGGGACGGTGCTGTACGTCAGCATTCCGAACCTTTCGCAATACCTGGCCGATGCGCAATCGGAGGTGGGGAAGAAGCTGGCGTCGAGCCCCGAGTTGCAGGCATGGTGGGCCGGGCACGGCGACCGTCTGGGCGCGGTGATCGAAACCCTGCGTGCGGGCAGTGAATACTTGGGCGACGAAATTGACATCGTGAGTGTGGCGGGCGTGCCGGCGCCGGTGGTGCTGGCGGAGCCGCGGCGCGAGGGCCTCGCGGAATTCCTGCGGAAGAAGGGCCTGCCGCTCGAGGTCGAATCGCGCCAGGGCCTGCTGTTGGTTGGGGAACCCGGCGTGGTGGCGGCCATCGCCGCCCAGATCGATTCGGGCTTTGCCTCCACGCCCCTCTATGGGCACATCGCGGAATCCTACCGCCAGGGCGCGGGCCTGTTGGTGTGCGCCGATCTTTCGCGGATGCACACCCCGTTTAAGGGAGCGCGCTATTTTCTGGCCGAGGAGAAGCAGGCCGCCGGCCACATGGTGGCCAGCGCGACGCTGGGCTTCGATGGCCCGCGCACCGGGATGGCCGCCCTCCTGGCCGAGCCTTCCCCGATGGGCTCGCTGGACTATGTGTCGCCGGACGCCACGGTGGTGCTGGGCTTCGTAATGAAAAGCCCCGAGGCCATCGTGGATGCCGTATTGGCGGCGCGGCAGGGATCGCTCGCCACCGCTCAGAAGTCGCTTGACGATGAAGGCCGCGAGGCCGGCTTCGATGTCCGCAAAGAACTTTCCGCCAGCCTGGGCGGCGAGTTTGCGCTGGCCGTCGACGGTTCGGTGATGCCGGTGCCCTCGTGGAAGCTGGTGGCCGAAGTCTACGACCCGCAGCGCTTCCAGGCCACTCTGCGGAAGCTCGTCGAGACGCATAACAGTGAAGCCGCCAAGGATGGTGGGCAACCGTTGCGCACCGCCCAGGAGACCTTCGAGGGCCGCTCTTACTACATGATCGCGGCTCCAAATCCCAGCCCGCTGCTGGAAGCGCACTACACGTTCGATCAGGGTTACCTGATCGCCGGTCCGACGCGCGCATTGGTGGCGCATGCCCTGCAAGTGAAGACGGCCGGCACTTCCATCAAGCATTCGGCGCGGTTCCTGGAATTGACTCCGCGCGACCAGCACGTGAATTTCTCGGTGGTGATTTACCAGAACCTGGGCACTACGCTGGCGCCGTTTGCGGCGCTGGCCGGGGCCTTCATGCGCCCGGGAGCCGCCGGCCGCGGGAATCCGCTGCAAGGTTTGGACGACGTCAAACCCGCGCTTTACGCGGTTTACGGCGAGCCCGACCGCATCACCATGACGGCCAACGGGGACGTGCTCGGCAACACTCTGGCGAACCTGATGAGCGGCAACCTGCTCGGCTTGGCCGGACTGCCCATCAACCAAATGTTCGGAACACGCGCGCCGAAGATACCGTATCCTTCAAAGTGATGGATCCGGTAATCGAACTCGACGGCCTGGAGGTGCGCTTCGGGGATCGCGTCATCCTCAAGAAGCTGAACGCAGCGCTCACCGGAAGGTCGGTGGGGTTGCTGGGGCCGAACGGGGCGGGAAAGTCGACGCTCATCAACACGCTGCTGGGCTTCCACAAGCCTTCCGCCGGTACGGCGCGCATTCTGGGCCACGACGTCCGCACGCAGGCGCGGGCGGTGCGCTCACTCATCGGCTACATGCCGGAAAACGACTCTTTCGTGGCGGGCATGAGCGGCGTGCACTTCGTAAGGCTGATGGCGGAGCTCGCCGGGCTGCCGGCCGCGCATGCGCTCGAACGGGCCCATGAGGCCTTCTTTTACGTCGGCCTGGGCGAGGTGCGGTACCGCGCCGTGGGCACCTATTCGCTGGGGATGAAGCAGGCGGCCAAGCTGGCCCAGGCCATCGCGCACGGCCCTAAGTTGCTCTTTCTGGACGAGCCGACCAACGGCCTGGACCCGCCGGCGCGCGCCCGCATGATCCAGCTCATCCAGGAAATCCGCGACCGCGGCGATCTCCACCTGCTGCTCTCTTCGCACCTGTTGCGCGACGTGGAAGACTGCTGCGACCAGGTCCTGATTCTCAAGGACGGCAACGTGGCGGCGTTCTGCAACCTGGAGGAAGAGCGCCGGGCTAACCGCCGGTTCCTGGAATTGGAGACGCGCGGCGAAAACAATGGCAGCTTCCTGGAGGCGGTGGAGAAGCTGGGCTGCGAGACCGCGCCGGGAGCGCAGGGCCGCGTGAAGTTGATCCTGCCGGATGGCCTGGAAGTGCGGCGGCTCTATGAGATCGCAGCCGATCGGAACGTGCAGATCCGCCGGCTCAACCGCAAGCGCGATTCGCTCGAAGACATTTTCCTCAAAGCCATGGAAGTGGGACAGGCTTCAGCCTGTCAACCAGAGGCCTCCGATGGCCGTCTATAAGAAACCTCCTCTGTACTACTATGCTTCGCTTTCTTTGCAGGCCGCGACGACTCTTCCGCGTCCCAAGTCCGAAGGACGCAAGAGAATAGCCCGGTGCACCAGCACTGGGAACCGTGCGCAGGACGGGTTAGCCCCGGAACGGGGCGTAAGAATTCGCGCCCGGCCGCATCTTCCGCCCCGTTCCGGGGCTGGTCAATCACCACCGATCCCCACGGCTCTGCGCCGTGGGCTAATCTCTTTCGCCCTCCGGGCTTCGCGATCAACACGCCGTTTGCGGCTTGCCGCAATGTGGGGCAGCCAATCCTGGCTGCCGCCGGCTTTCAGCCGGCGCTGCCGCTCGGTACCCGCCTCTACCCCACTGGAGGCCCCCGATGGCCGTCTATAAGAAAACTCCGCAGCCTCGTGGCGCACGCACTCGTGCGTGCCGCGTCGACACTCGTGTCGACGCTCGGCGAGCGTCGTCGACCGCCTCTACCCCACCGGAGGCCCCCGATGGCCGTCTATAAAAAAACCTACCGCCCGTACCAGGGCGAGCTGACGTCTTCCTGGTTGCGGTTCCTGGTGATTCCGCGGTACGCCCTCGCGGAGCTGCACCGTTCGCGGTTCCTGTCCACCTTTTTCATCGCCAGCTTCATCTACCCGGTGATCTGCGCGCTCATCATTTACGTGCAGCACAATGCCAGCGCGCTGGGGTTGCTGGGCGTCGAGGGCGCGCGAGGCCTGATCTCCATCAACGTGACGTTCTTCATGAACCTGCTCGGCTGGCAGAGCATGCTGGCGCTGTTCCTGGCGGCGTTCGTGGGGCCCGGGCAGATCTCGCCGGACCTGGCCAACAACGCTCTCTCGCTCTACCTGGCGCGGCCCTTTTCGCGCGTCGAGTACGTGCTCGGCAAGATGTCGGTGCTGGCGGTGCTGATGTCGCTGATGACCTGGGTGCCGGGCCTGCTGTGCTTCGCCCTGCAGGGCTATCTGGAAGGCTGGCAGTGGATGCGGGACAATGCGCGCCTGGCCTTCGGCACATTCTTCGGCGCCTGGATCTGGATTCTGATTCTGGCGCTGCTGGCGCTGGCGCTCTCCGCCTGGGTGAAGTGGAAGCCGGCGGCGGGCGGCCTGATGTTCGGGGTCTTCTTCGTGGCGGCGGCCTTCGGCGCCGTGATCAACGGCGTGCAGCGCACCAGGTGGGGCCACCTGTTCAACATCAGCCACCTCATCGGCTGGGTCTGGGTGCAGCTCTTTGAGGGCTCCAATAAGACCACCAACGGCGCGGTCTTCTTCCGCGTACCGGCAGGCGAGGAGCTTCCGCTATGGTGCTGCTGGATCGCGCTCGGCGTGCTCTGCCTGATCTGCCTCTACATGCTGGCCCGTAAGATCCGTGGAGCGGAGGTGGTGCGATGAGCCAGACGCAAATCACCTTCGCCAACGTATCCCGCTTCTACGGTGAAGTGCTCGGGATCAACAACGTCAGCCTGTCCATTCCGCCAGGCATCACCAGCCTGGTGGGCCCCAATGGATCGGGCAAGACCACCCTGATGAATCTCATGACCGGGCTGATCCGGCCGACCCAAGGCGAGATCAGCGTGCTGGGCGTCGCGCCTCGCCATCCCGAGCGGCTCTGCCGCATGGTCGGTTACTGCGCGCAATTCGACGCTTTTCCCAAGGGCCTCACCGGACACCAGTTTATCTATTGGTTCCTGCGCATGCACGGGATGAGCCACGCCGAGTGCGAAGAAAAAACCGCCGCGGCGCTGGAGCGCGTGAGCATGACGCCGGCGGCGCAGCGCCCGGTGGGAGCCTATAGCAAAGGCATGCGGCAACGCATCAAACTGGCGCAGGCCATCGCGCACGACCCGCCAGTGCTGGTGCTCGACGAGCCGCTCAACGGCCTGGACCCCATGGCGCGCGCCGAAACCATCGCGCTGTTCCGCGAGTGGGGCGCAAAGGGGCGGTACGTCATCGTATCCAGCCACATCCTGCACGAAGTGGACCAGATTTCCGACCAGGTGATCCTGCTGAGCCAGGGCTACGTGGTGGCGGAAGGGCAGATCCAGGGCGTCCGCAGCGAGGTGAAGGAGCAGCCCATGCAGATTCTGGTGCGCTGCGACAACCCGGGCGGCCTGGCGGCGCGCCTGTTCCAGGATCGCCACATGGTGGAAGCCAAGATCAGTAACGACCGCAAGGGCCTGCTGCTGCGCACCACCGATGCCGACAGCTTTTATTTGCTGCTCAACCGCGTGGTGCTCGAGTCCGGCCTGGAAGTGGAATCGGTGGCGCCAGCCGACGACGACGTGAACTCGGTGTACCAGTACCTGATCGGCGCCGAAGGAGGCACGGTATGAGCCCTCTATGGCTGCGGCAGATCGGCGCGGTCCTGCGGCTGGAACTGAAGAAGACTTTCTTCTCCAAGCGCGGCTGGTGGATCTACTGCCTGGCCATCGGGCCGGTGGTGATCACCCTGCTGCACTGGTTGTTCGAACTCCGCCGCGCGGGCGAACGTCACCACACGCTGGGCGAAGACAGCATGATCTTTGCGGCCTTGTTCCTGTTTTTCTACCTGCGCGCCACCATCTTTTTCGGATGCATGGGAATTTTCTCCAACCTGTTCCGCGGGGAGATGCTGGAGAAGACCCTGCACTATTACTTCCTGACGCCCATGCGGCGGGAGCTGCTGGTGGCCGGCAAATATCTGGCGGGCCTGGCGGTGGCCCTGACGCTGTTTGTGGGCAGCACGGCGGCGGCATTCCTGACGTTGAGCCGGCACTTCGGCCCGGCCTGGAGCGACTATTTGTACCACGGCCCGGGCCTGAGCCAGCTCGGCAGCTACCTGCTGGTGGCGGCGCTCGGCTGCGTCGGCTACGGCGCGGTATTCGTGATGTGCGGGTTGATGTTTCGCAACCCCCTGATTCCGGCGGCGGTGGTTTTTGTGTGGGAGAACCTGAACCCGTTCCTGCCGGACCTGCTGAAGAAGATCAGCATCATTTTCTACCTGAAGAGCCTGTGCCCGGTGGAAGTCCCGGTGCCCCCGCCATTCTCGGTGATGGTGGTGGAGTCCGACCCGACGCCCATGTGGATCGCCGTCCCCGGACTGCTGGCGGTTGCGGCGATCCTTCTGATCTACTCCGCGATCTCGGCGCGGCAAACGGAAATCAACTACGGGGAGTAGCCATGTGGGACCGGCCTCCCGGCCGGTCGAGCGTCGGCCCCCGTGTCACTTATTTCTGAGCGAAGATCTGGCCCAGGGTCTCACCGGCGGCGAAAAGATTCGCCAGCCACATTTCGACATACTCGCGCGCCAGCACTACGCCGTCGGCTCCCGCGTCGAATGCGGCGTGCAGGGAGCGGCTGACGTCGTCGGGCTTGGTGCGCTTGTCGGTGGCACGGGTGGGGACGTCGATATCGATGCCGGGGTAGATTTTGGCTTGTCCGGCGACGCCGGTGAGCGCGCGCTTGGTTTCGCGGGTGACGTAATCGGCGGAAAGCCCCGCGGTGTGCAAATCCTCGTAGGCGCCTTCCTGGTAGTTCATGATCTTGTAGTAGAACGGCAGGAAGTCTTTCGGGGCGGCGTCGTGGAAGAGCGTGGCGCTCAGACGGTCGAGGTACGCGGCCATGCGCGGCCCGCCGGCGTTGTTGTACGTGGCGATCTTCAGGTAGTCGGCGTAGTCTTTGGTGCGCGAGTATTCCTCCTCGGCGCGGTAGAACGGGCTGAAGGTCATGTTTTGCATGATGTGAAAGCCGAAAGGTTTGGCCGGCGCGATCGATTTGGCGACGCCGTATAACTCCGCGCGGACTTCGTGGTAGCTGTCGGTCCAGAGCTTTTCCCAGCCGAGGATTTCAGGATAGTCGAGCAGCAAGCGCCAGAATGATACGAAGTAGCCGTCGACGGGCCGCTGATCTTGCGAAGCGGCGCGGAACAATTGGGTGAGCAGGCGGTATCCGGTCTGCGCACGATCGGCGGAGACGCCGCGCTCGCGCGCTTTGGCGCGGCAGTGCTCGCAGAAGCAGGAGATTCGCTCGCTGGTCCAGGAACCCCCGATCGCATTCTGGAAAGGGCCTTGGCGCTCGCAGCCCCACGCGATGCCGTCCACTTGGGCCGGGTAGCCGCTCAGGTAGCTTTCGATTTTTCCCGTGAGGTGGGCGCGGTACTCGGGGTGGTTGAAGCAGGGGATGATGGTGCGCCGGCCTTCCATATCGATTTCCGTCACCTGGGCGGCGCCGGGCAGGTTTTGGATCATGCGGCGGTTTTCGTTGTTGTAATCCCAGCAGAAGAAATCCATGCCGCGGGCCTTCACTTTCGGGGCGACGTCGGCGATGACGTTGAACTTGCCGAAATCGGGCGAGCGGAAATCGTTAAGCAGGGCGCCGCGGAAATACTTGGGATCGTAATCGTAGAACGCGCCCCCGCTGAAGCGGGGGTCGCCGTACTTGCCATGGTCGGGCAGCGGAATGCCACTCGAAGGAGTGTTGCGCGGGCCCATTTCCCAATCGTAGGTATAGGCCCAGACGGTGTTGACGCTGGCCTTCTGCAGATTGTCGAGCACCGCCTCGACGCCTTCGTCGAGCCAGGCGTGCGCCTTGACCTGTATGGCGGCGAAATTCTTGCGGTTGCGGTCGGCGCGCCGGTTGGGCTGCGGCGCGGCTTGGGCTGGCGGGGCCGCGCGGCCGGCCAGGAAGGCCGCCCCCGCGGAGCACAACCGGAAAAAAGTTCGGCGCGGCAAATATCGGGTCATACGGTACCAGCAATAGCACGGCGGCGCCGGGCGCAGGTAGCGTGACGGCAACGTCCGAACGGTCACTATCAATCGTTAGGATCGCGCTATCCTTCGCCAATCTTGTTCTGTGAAAGCCGGCGTTGTAGTTTCAAACCAGGCGCAAAACGTCTCCTGTGAAAGTTCGGCGTAGGTTGTAAGCCTGCGGCAGCCCGTACGCCGGAACAGACCGCGCCTCACGCGTCGAGGCGCGACATTCGGGAACCCGGGTCGGCAAAGTCGCAGACGCCGATCCGGGTGCCCGGGTGGGCCGGGCGGCTCCTATTTGCCTTGGTTTAGTGCGCCGTTTCGCGAATACATTTTCGTATTCCACGGCAATCGCTCGCTTACGGTCGCGGCTCTGATCAGAGCTGTTTACCCGCGTCTACACACGGCGGTCAGGAATCGCCCGTCCGCGCTCCGATGTTCCTCTAACATTTCCAGACCGCCATGCTCGGTGAGCAGCCAGCGAAAGGCTTCGGGTGTGTAGGTGTACTGGAAATTGAGGCCGATGTGTTCCCCGCGCTGGAGCGGAATCTCCTGGCCGGCGACGGTGGCGGAAAGATCGCGCGCGGCGCGGAACGAGCGCGTGATGAGGTGCAGGCCGCTGTGCCGGCCGTCCCGCTTCAACTGGAAGCGGACTTCGCCGTCGTTGTCGCGTATGCCCACGCCGTTGAGCAGCGTGAAAAGCAACTGGCGGGCGGCGGGGTTGTCGCGGCGGGCCATGGAAAGTTGCTCGTGGTGAATTTCGCCGTCGATAATCAGACGGTCCTCGGGCTTCATGCACTGGGCGACATAGCGGATTTCGGCCAGCGGATCGAAGGAGCCCATGGTATTGCCGCTGAGGATGAACAGGCGGGGCGGTTCGGCGGCATCGGCGGCATAGACCAGGTGAATGGGGCTGGAGATATCGGCTTTAATGCCCACGGTTTCGATATCTTCGTCGTCGGCGCCGGCGCAGGCCAGTTCGAGCATGGCCTGGCTGGCATCCACGGGGAAATAGAGACACTCGCAGCCCGCATTCTTGAGAGCGGTCATCACCATGCGGTCGCGGGCGCCGTCGCCCGCGCCGAAGCTGATCACCGGAACCCGCCGGCGGAAGTGCTTGGCCAGTGCGCCCGCATTGGCCGCCAGTTCCTTCCAGGTCTCCCACAGTCCGCCGTAGAGTTCGGCGTGTCCCGTCAGCGCGGCCCATTCGGCGGCCGAGCGCGGGAACCAGAAGAAGAACTTTTCGGGCAGATCGCGCGCCTCGATGGCTTCGGCGAATTCCTGGGCGATATCCGCCTCGGTGAGAACCACTTCAACCTTCATAGGAACAACCATTATCGCAGGGCGGGGTAAGATGACACAAAGAGGTTCGCAAATGCCATATTCGTCAAATCATCGAATTCCCCTGCTCATGCCGCTTCTGGCGGCGCTTTGCGGCAGCGCCTTGGCGGCCGGCCAACCACCCAAGTTGCGGCTCTCGGAAGCACAGGACGTGGCGCCTGCCCGCTACCGCGTGGAGCTGACGCTCGATCCCGCGAAGGACAACTTCAGCGGCGTGATCTCGATCGAAGTGAACTTGAAACAGCCGGCGCAGACCATCTGGCTCAACGCCAACCAGATCGCGGTGCAGGAGGCCTCGGCAGCCTCCGGCGGCAAGACCTGGCAGGCGCAGCCCGTCCCGGGAGGAAGCGACTTTGTGGGGCTGCAGTTCCCCTCCGCGCTCCCCGTGGGGCCGGCCGAAATCAAGATCCGCTACCAGGGCAGCGTGCGGCAGGGAGACACTTCGGGGATTTTTCGCGCCAGAGACGGGGACAGCGACTACATCTTCACGCAGTTCGAGTCCACCGACGCGCGCGACGCGTTCCCGTGCTTCGACGAGCCGTCCTACAAAACGCCCTGGCAACTCACGCTCCACGTTCCCGCGCCGGACGCGGCCGTCAGCAACACGCCGGTAGCCTCGGAGAAAAGCGAAAACGGCGTGAAGACCTATGTTTTCCGGGAAACCAAACCGCTTCCCAGCTATCTGGTGGCGTTGGCCGTCGGGCCCTTCGAATTCGTGGATGCCGGTTTTGCGGGAAAGAATCGAGTCCCGGTTCGCATCGTCACGCCCAAAGGCCGGGCCGGCGAAGCGAAATATGCCGCCGAGGTAACCGCGACCATCCTGACGCGCCTGGAACAGTACTTCGGCATTCCGTACCCGTACGAGAAGGCGGACCAGGTGTCGGTTCCCGTCACCGTGGGCTTCGGCGCGATGGAGAACGCGGGGATGGTGACGTACGGTCAAAACACCCTTCTGGCGAAACCCGCCAGCGACACCATCCGGCGGCAGCGCGGGTATGCCATTACGGCGGCGCACGAGCTTTCGCACCAGTGGTTCGGCGACCTGGTGACCACGGCGTGGTGGGACGACATCTGGCTGAATGAAGCCTTCGCCACGTGGATGGAATCGAAACTCATCGCCGAGTGGAAACCGGAGTGGAAGACGCGCGTCGAGGATGTAAATTCGAAACTGGGCGCGGAAGATGAGGACAGCCTGGTTACGGCGCGCAAGATCCGCCAGGAGATCCAAACCAAGGGCGACATCAGCAACGCTTTCGACGGCATCACTTATCAGAAGGGCGCGGCGGTGATCGGCATGTTCGAAAGCTGGATGGGCGCGGAGGAGTTTCGCCGAGGGGTCCAGAGCTATCTCAGCCGCTACGCATTCAAGAACTCCACAGCCGCCGACTTCCTGGATTCCCTCAGTTCGGCCAGCAAGAAAGATGTCGCCAAGGCCTTCTCGACGTTTCTGAACCAGGCGGGAACGCCGGTGGTTTCGGTGGCGCTCGATTGCGCGCAGAAACCTCCCGCGCTGCATCTGGAGCAGTCGCGATTCCTTCCGACCGGCTCGAAGGGGGCGTCCAGTCAGGTCTGGAGCATCCCGATGTGCATCCGGTATGGCGCCGCAAATAGCCCGGGCGAATGTGCGGTGATGACGGACGCCAAGTTCGACTGGCCGCTCAAGGGCGCGCGAAGCTGCCCGGCATGGGTGGAAGCTAACGCCAACGCCAAGGGCTATTACCTGGTGGATTACCGCGGCGGGTTGCTGGCCGCGCTGACCGCCGGAGCCGCGGCCGATCTTCAGCCTCCGGAACGGGTCGATCTGATCGGCAACGTGGAGGCCATGTCCGGCGCGGGCAAGGTTTCGGCCGCCGACGCTCTTGGTCTGGTCCAGGTGTTTCACAACGATTCCGAACGCCTGGTGCTGCAACGAGCGCTTGGGGTGGCGCTCTCGGTCCGCCAGGACCTGGTGCCGGAAAGCCTGGTAGCCAACTATCAGCGGTTCCTGTCGCAGAACTTCCAGGCCCGCGCCCGGGAGCTCGGCTGGAATCCCCGGGCCGGTGAAACCGATGATGCCCGGCTCCTGCGGCCGAGCCTGGTGAGCGCCGTGGCCCTCTATGGCGGCGATCGCGATCTGGCGGCGGAAGCCAAGACTCTGGCGGAGAAGTTGTTGCAGGACCACGCCGCGGTTCCCCCGGAGACCGCCGGGGCGGTGCTCAATATAGCCGCGGCGTATGGCGATGTTTCGCTCTTCAACCGGTACCTGGCCGCGTTCCAGAAGACGCAAGACCGGCAGGAAAAACAGCGCCTCATCGGCGCCATGAGTTCTTTCCACGATCCCGCCGCCATCAACGCCGGCATGCAGGCCGTGCTGTCGAAAACCATCCCCCTGGTGGACGGTTTTGCGCTGCTGCTGTCCGCGGGTCAGAGCTACCCGGACACGCGCAAAATGCCCTTCCAGTTCATCAAGGAGCACTTCGACGAGATCATGAAAGACCATCCCAGCGTCTTCGGGAACGATGTGGGCGCATTCCTGCCCTTCGCCGGCGGGTCGTTCTGCGACGCCGAATCCAGACGGGAATTGCAGTCGTTTTTCGGGCCGCGGGTGGACCAGTACGCCGGCGCACCGCGTAATCTGGCGCAAGCGCTGGAGGGCATCGACCTATGTATCGCCAGGAAGACCGCGCAGCAAGACAGCGTCAAGGCCTTCCTGGAGAAATACCAGTAGCGGAAGCCAGGTTCCTTCACGCCACATGCAGGGCCGGAGGGTTGTTTCTGTTACGGTGCGGCCTTACGACAATCTCGACATCCTGATTCAGCGCCACGAGGAAGCGGAGAAGACGTTCGACGGAAAATTGACGGAATTCGACGCGCACGATCTTCGATATATCGGGCTGGCTTTCGGCGGTCCTGCCCGGCCGATTTCGGCACTGCCGCTGCCAAAGGCGGCGCCCCAGCTAGCTAACTAACGCGTCGCCGACATGCGATGATGGTGCCGTAGAATATTACAGGAGGAGACCGATGATGACGTTTTCGCGCCGTGACCTGGCGGCATTGCTTCCCGCGCTGGCCGTCCGCGCCGCCGCCCAACAGACTCCGGCGCCCGCCGTGCTGCCGGGCAGGATTTACCATTCCGCGCAGATCCCTTACACCGGCGCCGATGAGAAGAAGGGCCGCCGGTTCTTCCTGGGAACCACTCACACCGGCTTCAACATAGAGACGCACGAGACGATCCTTGGCGCCGGCATGGACACGCATGCTCCGCACCAACACGAGCACGAAGAAATGCTGATCATTGTGTCGGGTTCGCTCGAAATGCACGTGGATGGCAAATCGGAAACGGCCGAAGCCGGTTCGATCGTCTATCTCGCCTCCAACATACTTCACAACGCCCACAATCCCGGCACGACGCCTTGCCGCTACTACGTGATCGAGCTGAGAGGCGCAGCAGCGTAGGGGATTGGGAAAATGGAGGCGAGTGGTGGGCGGTCGCGGGCTCGAACCGCGGACCTTCTGGGTGTAAACCAGACGCTCTAACCGACTGAGCTAACCGCCCTAAAAGCCCGGTGACTTACGAAAACGAAGAGGCTATCAGAGCCTCTGCGCAACAGTTCATCCAGGCACGGAAACACCTTACCAATGTATCACCGGGGGCAAAACGGGTACAGCTATCCAATTCCAAAGGCGGGAATTGGATAGCTGTCCCCGTTTTGCGGTGACGCGTGCTCACGAGGTTATTTTCGAGAGAGGCGCGAATCGATCCTCAAGCCGGGCGACCGGTCTGACCACTGCGTTCATTCCATCCCCGATTTTCAGGCGCAATAAGGAAATCCGATGCCGCCTATAGAAAGTTCCATCTTGGGGACTGGGGCGGCAGTGTTAGACAATGGGCCAAACAGCCCAATGACAACCTCATAAGGGTTACGATCCTACCTCTCCCGTCTGCTCCCACCTGGTTGTGGGAGCAGACCACGAAGATTCAGGCGGAGCAGCGGCGTTGGTGCCGGGGATCGGGACAGGGCCGGGAGACTCCATGAAGAAAATTGAAGCCATTATTCAACCGTTCAAGCTGGATGAAGTGAAAACTGCGCTGGAGGCCCTGGGCGTGGATGGGATGACGATCACGGAAGTGCGCGGGCACGGCCGGCAGAAGGGACACAAGGAAGTGTACCGGGGACAAGAGTACAACGTGGATCTGCTGCCGAAGATCAAGATTGAAATGGTGGTGCCTGCGGGGTTGGCGGATGAAGTGATTCGGGGGGTGGCGGCGGCCGCTCGTACGGGGAAGATCGGGGACGGGAAGATCTTCGTGTATGAGGTGGAGGGAGCGGTGCGGATCCGCAACGACGACCGGGGGGACGCGGCGCTGTAGCGACGGGACGGGGGGATGATGGGTACCGCTGAGCGAGTCTGGCTGGAGGATGCGTTGATCTCGCTGGCGGAGCGGGCGGGCCGGGTGGACCATGCGGTCACGGAGACGGCGGAGGGGCTTCTGTTTCGGGCGATCCCGGCGGGGCTGGCGCTTGTGGCGGTAGGGGGATACGGCCGGCGCCAGCTCTTTCCGTATTCGGACGTGGACCTGCTGCTGTTGTGCGCGGGCGATCGGGTGGGCGCGGAGCAGCAACAGGCGATCTCGGAGTTTCTGCAACGCCTATGGGACGGCGGAATGCGGGTGAGCCAGCAGGTGCGGACGCCGGAGGAATGTCTGGAAGTCCACGACGGCAACGCGGCGCTGAATATCAGCCTGCTGGATCAGCGGTTCCTGACGGGGGACCGGGCGCTGTATGCGGAGTTGGGGCAGAAGTTTCCGCGGTTCGTGCACCATCACCGCGACGAGCTGATGCGGAACCTGGCGCGGCTGACGCGCGAGCGGCATGCCAAGTACGCCGGGACTTTCTACCATCTGGAGCCAAACGTCAAAGAAACGCCAGGCGGATTGCGGGACTATCAATTCGTCCGCTGGATGGAGCAACTGCGGGAAGCCGACGGGGCGCGGGTGGCGCAGCCGGAGGCGCCGGCGGAGTTGCAGCAGGCCTTCCGGTTTATGGCGCGGCTGCGGTGGTTTCTGCATCAGCAAGCGGGGCGGGACAACAACCGGCTGACGTTCGAGGCGCAGGACGCCATGGGCGAGAGCGACGCGGCGGCGTGGATGCGGGAGTACTACCGGCAGGCGCGGGCGGTTTACCGGGCAGCGGCGGGGAGGCTGGAGAATGCGGAAGCGCAATCGAGCGGGCTGTTGGCGCAATTCCGCGACTGGCGGTCGCGGCTTTCGAACGGGGATTTCGCGGTGCATCGGGAGCGAGTATATTTCCGGTCGCAGCACGAGATGGAGCAGCGGCCGGAACTGGTGCTCGAAATGTTCGAGTTCGCGGGGCGGCACGAGCTGAAGCCTTCGGCGGAAGCGGCGCAGCAGATGGAAGCGCGCCTGACCTTGCTGCGCGAATATTTTGAGGAGCCGCGGGCGCTCTGGGAAGCGTTGAAGCGGATCTTTTCGACCGAGCACGCGCCGGCGGCGGTGCGGTGGATGCACGAGACGGGCGTGTTGACGGCGCTGTTTCCGGAGCTGGAGGGGATGGAGTGCCTGGTGGTGCGGGACTTCTACCATCGCTACACGGTGGATGAGCATACGCTGGTGGCGCTCGCGAATCTGTGGAAGGCCGATGGAGGTTACGGGGACCTGCTGCGGGAAGTGGAGCAGCCGGCGCTGCTGCTATTGGCGCTGCTGTTCCACGATGCGGGCAAGGGGCGGCCGGGCGGCGCGGAAGCGGAAGAGGGCCACGTGGCGTGGTCCTTGCGCCTGGCGGACGCGGCGATGCGGCGGGTGAAGATGCCGGAGGCAGACCGGGAGACGGTGCGGTTCCTGATCGGCCACCACCTGGAGCTTTCGGCGGCGATGCGGGGGCGGGATCTGGCAGACCCGCGATCGATGGCAGAAGTGGCGCACCAGGTGGGAACGCTGGAACGGCTGAAGGCGCTGACATTGGTGACTTATGCGGACATCAGCGCGGTGAACCCGGCGGCGATGACAGCCTGGCGGGCGGAGCAATTGTGGCGGCTGTACCTCAAGGTGCACCACGAGCTGACCCGCGAGCTGGAGACGGAGCGGATTGCGGGGGCGCCGGTGGAACTGCTGGAAGGCTTCCCGGTGCGGTACTTGCGGACGCACACGGAGGCGGAGATTGCGGAGCACGTGGCGCTGGAAGGGCGGAGCCGTGGGCGCGGGATGGCGGTGAAGATCCGGCGGCGGGAATCGGCGTGGCAGTTGACGGCGATCGCGCAGGACCGGATGGGGCTGTTCGCATTGCTGGCGGGGACGCTGGCGGGATTCGGCATGAACATTCTGCGCGCGGAGGCTTTTTCCAACCGGCGGGGACTGGTGCTGGACACGTTGGTGTTTGAGGATCCGAACCGGACGCTGGAGTTGAATCCGACCGAAGTGGACCGGCTGCGGGCGACGGCGGAGCGGGCGCTGGCGGGGAAACTGGACGTGCGGGATCTGCTGCGGAACCGGCCGAAGCCGAAGCCGCCGAGCCGCAAGCAGCGGGTGACGACGCGGGTGCGGTTCGACGGGGAAGTGGGGAGCACGGCGACGCTGGTGGAGATTGTGGCGGCGGACCGGCCGGGGCTGCTGTACGATCTGGCGTCGGCAATTTCGGCGCAGGGCGGGAATATCGAAGTGATGCTGACGGACACGCGGGCGCACCAGGCGATCGACGTGTTCTACGTGACGGTTGGGGGAAGGAAGCTGACGGGGGAGCAGGAAGCAGCCATGGGTGAGGCGTTGCGGCGGGCGTGCGGGGAGTAGCAGGGCCGCACGCCACGCCACGCACCACGGGGTTACTGGAACTTGCCGAAGCTGAAGCGAGAGCCGGCACCGGCCATGAGGGTGGGTGGAGTCCGGTGGGCGCGAACCGAAGCCGCCGGACGCTGCTCGGCGGGTTGGGCGATGGTCCGGAATTCGTGCTGTGTCATCTGAATAGCGGCGCACGTGCCGGAGGTGCGCATGATGCGGCCGGAAACCATCAGTTGGAGGGGGGCGATGTTGTGCAGCAGCACCGGCCAGGCGATGGAGAGTTCGACGTTGAGGCCGGGCGGCAGGGGGCGGCCGGCATCGAAGAGGATGCCACCGCTCGACAGATCGACGCTGGTGCCGGATCCACTGTCGAGAAGGCGCTGGCGGCGGATCAGTTTCCAGCGCAGCTCCAACTTCAGATCATAGCGGCGATCGACGCGACGATCGCCCGCGATTCCTTCCATTGCTTTGAGTTGTTCGTCCCAGCCGTTGGTCGATTCCATTCGGTCTCCTTGTTTCTCTAAAGAAAGTCCATTATGGAAGAGAGGCACACACAAGGCCAGTCATGCCGGTACCTTAGGAGTACTTGCGGTGCTAAGGGAACGCCTGAAGGGCCATCCCGGTGGTGGCTAAAGAGATAGGTCCTGCTATTCTCTATAGAAGTGGAGGAGTGCGGAAAAACCGTGAGAGTGACTGGTTTGGGCGTCCTGTTGTGTTTGGGAGCTGCGTGGCTTCCGGCGCAGAATCTGAGTGAATTCGAAAAGCAGGTGACTGAGTTCACGCTGCCGAACGGACTGCACTTCATTCTGGTGGAGCGCCACGATGCGGCGGTGATCGCGTTTCACACGTATGTGAAAGCGGGGCCGGTGGACGATCCGGCGGGGCAGACTGGATTGGCGAACCTGGTCGCGCGCATGATGGTGAAGGGCACCGAGACGCTGGGGACGCGAGGATGGGAAGGGGAAAAGAGGGCACTAGAGGCAGCGGAACAGGCATACGGGCGGTTGCAGGCGGAGCGCAATAAGGGTTTGATGGCGGACGCCGGCAAGGCCGGAGTGCTGGACACGCAATGGCGGATGGCGCTCCAAGCGGCGCAATCGTGGGCGGACCCGAATGCGTATACGCGAGCGATTCAGGACAACGGAGGGACGGATCTGAGCCTGAAGGCGCTGCCGGACGCGACGGAGTACAGCTACACGCTGCCCTCGAACAAGGCGGAGTTGTGGTTTCTGCTGGAATCGCAGCGGCTGGTGCACCCGGTCTTCCGGGAATTCTATAAAGAGCGCGGCCTGGTATTGGAAGGGCACCGGGCGAATGTGGAAGGGAAGGCGCTGCCGCGGGTGGAAGCGGCGCTATTGGCGACGGCATTCGAGGCGCATCCGTATCGCAATCCGCCAGATGGATGGCCGAGCGACGTGGCGAACCTGGGAGTGGCGGAGGCGCAGGCTTTCTTCGCGAAATACTATGTGCCGGCGAACATGGTAATCGCGATTGTCGGCGATATGTATCCGTCGGGCGCGAGGCTGCTGGCGGACAAGTACTTTGGCGAGATTCCGGCTCGGCCGGCGCCGCCGAGGCTGCACACGGAGGAACCGCCGCAGTTCGGAACGAAATCGGCGGTGGTGGGGGCATTGCCGCAAGGGCTGATGGCGATCGGCTACAAGAGGCCGGGTGAGCGCAGCCGGGACGACGCGGTTTTGGACGTGATTCAAAGGCTGCTGTCGGGGCGGACGGGGATTCTGCAAGGGGAGTTGGTGGAGAAGGGAATCGCGCAGTTCGCGACGGCGCAGGCGACTTTTCCGGCTGGGCGTGACCCCAACCTGTTCCTGTTCCTGCTGTCACCCGCGCCGGGGCACACGCTCGACGATGTGCAGAATGTGTTGAACGGAGTGCTGGGGCAGTTGCAAAACAGGCAGGTGAATGGGGAGCTGTTGGCGCGGGCGAAGGCGCAAATCCGGGTGGGCGCGTTGCAGCGGCTGGCGAACAACGCGGACCTGGCGGCGCTGCTGCCGGCTTACTATGCGGGATACGGAGACTGGCGGAGCCTGTTTCGGGACTTGGACGATTCGAGCAAAGTGACGGCGGAGGCGGTCGAGCGAGTGGCGATTAAATACTTCACGCCGGAGAATCGCACGGTGGTCTACCTGGCGACGGAGAGTCGCGGCGAAGCGCTGCCGGGCAGGACGGGAGGCCAACAATGAAGAAAGCCGTGGCCGGGCTGGCAATCGCGGTGATGGCGATGGCGCAGATTGTACCGCCGCCTGCGACGGCGCCGGCGCGGAAGGCGGCTGGGCCAGTCTCCAAAGCGGCTGCGCCCAAGCCGGTTGCGGCGGCTACGGCGTCGTACAAGGATTTGAAATATCCGCCGGTGAAGCCGATCGTCACGCCGCCGATGGAGCCGCTGACGCTGGACAACGGGATGCGGGTTTTCGTGGTGGAGGACCACGACGCGGCGCTGATCAACGGGGTGGCGGTGGTGCGGACGGGGAACCTTTTCGATCCCAAGGACCGAGTGGGGCTGGCGGTTTTGACGGGGCAGGTGATGCGGACGGGCGGCACGCGGACGCGGACGGCGGATCAATTGACTTTGCTGCTGGAGAACATGGCCGCGACGCTGAACTCGGGTATTGGAGAGAGTTCGGGGACGGTTTCGTTTTCGGGCCTCGAGGAGACCGCGGATGCGCTGCTGGGGGCGTTCAAGGAAGTCCTGACGGAGCCGGAGTTCCGCCAGGACAAGGTGGAACAGGCCAGGCAGCAGTTGCGCGCGACCCTGGTGCGAGGGAACGAGGACGCGGCGTTGGTTCTGCGGCGGGAGTTTACGAACACGGTTTACGGCAAGGACACGCCGTACGGGTGGCCGCTGGAATTTGCGGGCGTGGACCGGATCACGCGCGGCGACCTGCAGAGCTTTTACAAGCGCTACTACTTTCCGAAGAACACGATGGTGGCGGTGTGGGGCGATTTCGACGCGGCGCAGATGAAAGCCAAGATCGAAAAACTGTTTGCCGACTGGACGGCGGAGCAAGCGCCGGTTGCGGATTTCCCGAAAGTGAGCAGCGTGGCGGCGGGGACGTTCCTGGTGAAGAAGAGCGAGCCGACGCTGACGCAATTCATGATGGGAGCGCTGGGCGGGGATTACCGGGACCGGGATTTCGCGGCGCTGGAAGTGATGGCGGAGGTGCTGGGGGGCGGAGCGACGAGCCGGCTGGCGCGACGGCTTAGACAGGAGACCGGCGGAACGGCCTCGGCGAACTGGGCGGCGAATTTCGACCATCCGGGGCTGTTTCAGATTTCGGGCAGCGTGCCGACGTCCCAGACGGTGAAGGCGCTGCGGGCGGCGCGGGCGGAGACGGCGGGCATGCGGTCGGCGGAAGTGAGCGAAGAGGAGTTGAAGGCGGCGAAGGATCGGGTACTCGACCGGCTGGTGTACGCGTTCGACACCAAGGCGAAAGCCATCGAGCGGCTGATGATGTATGAATACTTCGGGTATCCGCGGGATTTCACGCAGCAATACCAGCGGGCGCTGGAGGGGGTGACGCGGGCGGACGTGCTGCGGGTGGCGAAGGAGCGCGTGGATCCGGACAAGTGGACGCTGGTGGTGGTGGGGAACCCGATCACGTTCGATGAGCCGCTGGACCGGCTGGGCGCGCCGGTGACGCCGATCGATCTGACGATGGTTGTGCCGAAACCGGCGGCGGCGTTGGCGGACGAAGCGAACCGGCAGCGCGGCAAGGATCTTCTGGAGCGGGCGCAGGCGGCGGCGGGCGGCGCCGAAAAACTGGCTGCGGTAAAGGACTATACGTTGGAAGCGAGCTTCCAATTCGACGCCGGCGCGGGCGGGATCGAGGTGACGGAGACAGACCGATGGATGGCGCCGAGCCATTTCCGGCAGGACAGCGTGATGCCGTCGGGCAAGATCTCGGCGTATATCGACGGCGACAGCGGATGGATCGCGACGCCGCAGGGACCGGGGGCGCTGGCGGGTACGCAATTGAAACAAGTGCAGGGCGACGAGTTCCGGGCGTTCTTTCCGATGCTGCTGAGCGACCGGACGGTGGGGCGGGCGGTGAAGGCGGTGGACGACCGCACGGTGGAGATCAGCGACAAGAGCGGGCAGGTGGTGCGGCTGGTGATGGACCCGCATACGGGGCTGCCGCAGAGCGCGCTGTACGACACGGCGACGGCCACGGGAGCGATTGCCGTGACAGAGACATACTCGGACTACCGCGAGGTAGGAGGGCTGAAGCTGCCGTTCCATATCTCGGTTACGGCGGGAGGGCGGAACTACGCGGAGGTCGCGGTGAAGAGCTTCCAGGCGAATACGGGGCTCCAGGTGAAAGACCTGGAAAAGCAGCCATGACTAGTTCTCTGACCGGCTGGTTTGGTGCGTTTGCGCAATCCATCGCTCACGATACGAGCCGCGACCGTGAGGAAGCGGTGCCCGTCCCGCGAATCTTTCCTCGCGGTCAGGCAACTAAGGGTGCGCGATGGCTGGCGGGGTGGCTGGCTCTGTCGGCGGCCCTGTCGGCGGCGGAGACTCCCGCCGAACGCGGCAAGCGGGTGGTGTACGAGGGTCTGGCGGCGCTGGGCGGGGATGCGTTCGCGCACATGAACGACCGGGTGGAATCAGGGCGGGCGTATAGCTTCTACCGGTCGCAGATCAGCGGGCTGTCGGTGGCGAAGATCTACACGCGGTACGCGGCGCCGACGCCAGGAGCGCCGGCGGTGCGGGAGCGGGAAGCGTTCGGCCTGCACGAAGACAGCGCGGTGCTGCTGACGGAGACAGGGGCGTGGGAGGTCACGTTCCGCGGGGCGCGGCCGTTCGACGACAAGCGCTACGCGACCTACCAGGACAGCACGCTGCGGAACATCCTCTACATTCTGCGGCAGCGCTTGAACGAGCCGGGGATGGAGTTTTATTGGCGCGGGGCGGATTTTTTCGAGAACCGGCCGGTGGAGATTGTGGACATCACGGACTCACGCAACGCGACCGTGACGGTGTATTTCGACCAGTTGAACAAGCTGCCGGTGCGGCAAACGTTCCGGCGGCGCAACGAAGAGTTCAGAGACTTCGACACGGAAGTGACCATGTTCGGGCTGTACCGGGACGTGGGCGGCGGGGTAAAGTGGCCCTGCAACATCCGGCGCGAGCGGAACGGGGAGAAGATCTTCGAGATGTTCTCCGACGACGTGCGCATCAACCGGAATCTGAAAGACAATTTGTTCGAGTTGCCGGGAAATATCAAAGTGCTGCCGAAGGGGAAGTAGGGTGGGGCGTGCTTAGTACACCATTTCTTAAATACAGTATCGTATTTATGAAACGGTGCGCTTAGCTTGCCCATCCAGCACCGGACCAAGGGGCAGGTGTTTATCGCCGGATTGTCGAAATTCTCCTTGTAGTTGAATTGAGTACCAGCGGGTCTTTGAAGTGTGACGCAAATCAACCGGCTCACTTCGGTGGCGCTTCTGGCGGCGTTGACCTCTGCCTCGCCACCTACCGCCGCAGCGAATGGCGCAGCCGTTTCACGGCTTGCCTATGCGACATTCTTGCGCGGAAACTTCGGTGTCCTTACCATCTTCGGATTGACTATCCTCCCTCGGGCCGTGGCGGACAGCGCTGGGAATACGTACGTCGCGGACACCCTCTTCAGCGAGTTTGAATTACCAAACACGAACAACACGCAGTTTACGTGGGACCCGTTCGTCATGAACTCGGCCCGGCCTCTCTCTCGGCCGACGGCTCCGGTCTGGTACACATCGCTGGAGAAGCACTCGCGCCGCTGGGCAACTCGTTCGTGGCCACGCCCGGTGCGATATCGACAGGTGGCGACGCTGACGACACGTTCCTTGCCCGCGTTGATTTCTCCGTGCGGGAGGAATTCGCACAGGCCTGTATGGTAAACGCCGCCAGCTTTGACGACGAGGATGTATCCGTTGCGCCGGGCGAGATTTTCTCACTGTTTGGCACTGGACTGGGCGCCGTGGGTGGCTTGGCTGCACAGCCCGATGGTAACGGGATATACCCACGCCAACTGGGCGGGACGCGTATCCTTGTTGGCAATACCCAACTTCCGCTGTTGTATGTGAGCGACAGCCAGGTGAATGCGGTTGTGCCATACAGCCTCAGCACCGGACCTATAGCTCCCGGAACCAATCTGACCATTCAAAGCGGCTCGTTTAGCGCATCCTACGCTATCCAAAACATCTGGCCTGCATGGCCTGGCATCTTCACTCAAGGCGGGGTTGGCTCCTATCAGCACTGAATCAGGACGGCTCCATCAACTCACCCGGTAACCCGGCAGCCGTGGGCTCTGTGGTCAGTTTCTTCGCAACTGGTCTTGGACAACTGAACCCGTCATTGCCGGATGATGCCATGACTCCACTTTCGCCCCCCTGGCCCGGGCTCACGGAGAGCTTTGGGGCTTACATGCAAGCCGCAAATCCCAACGGCTCCTCAGGTATGGAGGTGCTGTATGCGGGCCCTGCGCCCGGCATGCCCCCAGGAGGCTATCAAGTCAACGCGCGTGTGCCGGATGGCGCTGTTTCCGGACAGGGCCAGATTCGATTCATGATGGGCGCGTGCCCTGGATGTATGGTGAGTTCCGCTGGACCATATGTGTGGATTCAGGGACATTGAAGGTGGGGCTACCAATGGAAGGGTTCGACGCTCAGGTGATGGCCGTCGGTGAGAACGGTGATGAGGCCCTGGCGATCGGTGCGGAAAATGGCGGTGTGATGATCGGCCAGACGGTCGAGGACGTCGCGGTTGGGGTGGCCGTAACTGTTGTCGAGGCCGGCGGAGATCAGCGCGAAAGCGGGGCGGGCGGCATCCAGGAAGTCGTCGGTGGAGGAAGTGCGGCTGCCGTGGTGCGCCACCTTGAGGACATCGGTGAGGGGGATTTCATCTTCGGCGAGCATCTGGCGTTCGATGGGGCGCTCGACGTCGCCGGTGAGCAGGAAAGAGCGGGCGCCGTAGCGGACGCGGAGGACCAGGGAGTCGTTGTTGTGAGGCGTGTCGACGGGGATGTAATCGGGGAATGGGGCGAGGACGTCGAATTCGGCACCGCCGAACGTGAAGTGAGCGGGGGCGATGAAGGGGACGATTTGGACGCCGTTGCGGGCGGCGCGATCACGGAGAGCGAGCCAGGCGGGGTTTGAGGAAGTGGCGCCGGTCCACAACTGGCGCGGATGAAAATCGGACACGAGGGCGGGAAGACCGCCGATGTGATCTTCGTGGGCGTGGGTGAGAGCCACGGCGTCGAGGGTTGAGATGCCGCGATTCCAGAGATAAGGCGCGACGACATCTTCTCCGATATCGAGCTGGGAGTGGGGCTGGTGGCCGAAGGCGGGGATGCCGCCGCCATCGACGAGCAGGCGTTTTCCATCGGGCAGAACGAGCAGGATGCTATCGCCTTGGCCGACATCGATGACGCTCATTTCCAACTGGCCGCGGTGCAGCTCGGGTGGAAACGGGTGCCAGACCAGGAGCGCGAGAAAGGCCGCGACCGCTGCGCCCGAAGCGGCGCGGGACCAACGCCCTCGCGCGAGGCCGAAGGCGAGCAGGGCGGCCGAGAAAGCGATGCCGAGCCAGAGGGGCGGGGTGGGGATGCGCCAGTTGGGTTCGATGGCGGCGTGCCAGCCCACGATCGCGCGGGAGAGCCAGAGCAGCCAGCCGCCAATGCCGGCAACCCAGGTCCAGCCGGTGGCCACGGCCAGGAAGCCGACGGGGACGAGGAGTCCCATGATGGGGACGGCGAAGGCGTTGGCAGAGAGGCCGGAGAGGCCGAGGCGGTGGAAGTAGACCACCATGGGGAGCGCGAGGCCGAGTTGAATCACGGCGGAGACTACCGCCACTTCATAGAAGAAAAAGAGCAGGCGGGCGGGAATCGTTACCAACAGAGTAGCGGCGCGCAGGGGCAGGCGGGCGACGCGCTGGAGGGTTTCCGCCAGCAGGCGCAATTCGACGCGGAACTGGGCGGCGCGCGGAAGGAGGTAAAGGTCGCGGCCGGTATCGTGGAGATCGGCGAGGGCGCGGGCCAGCGGTCCGGAAGTGGCCTGAATGAGAGGCGTAGCAAAGGCGCCGAGAAAGGCGACGGCCAGGAAGGTGAGCTGGAAGCTGGCGTCGAAGAGCTGATCGGGATCGCAGACCAGGAATGCGAGTGCCACGGCGGCCAGGAGGTTGAGCGGCCGGCGCTTTCGGTAGAAGTAACCGCAGATCATGAACAGGGTGAGGCCGGCGGCGGAGCGGACGCAGGGAGCGCCCCAGCCGGTGACCAGGGCGTAGAGCCAGGCGGCCATCACGGTGAGCAGCATGGCGAGGTTTTCGGAGACGCAGCAGACGCGCAGGAAAAAGAGGAAAAAGGCCGCGAGAATCGCGACATGGGTACCGGAGATCACCAGGACGTGGAAGGTGCCGGTGTTGCGGTATTGCTCGGTCCAGACTTTCTGGAGCTGGAAATTCTGACCGATCAAGAGGGCCTGCATCATGCCGGTCTGGTAATCGTTGCCGTGGTAGAGGCGCTCGGTGCGGCGGAGGATGGCGGCGCGGAGATCCATGGCGAATTTCTGGAGCGGAGAGCCGCAGTGGCCGGGGAGGACGTGGAGAGTGGCGGCGTCGCCGGAAGCGGTCCAGAAGATATCCTGGCGGGCGAGGAACGAGGCGTAATCGAAGGCGCCGGGGTTGCCGTAGTTGCGGGGCTTGCGGATGCGGGCGTCGAGCTCGATGTTCTGGCCGTAACGGAGCGGGGGAAGCGGAGCGCCATCCTTGGTGTAAAGAGTGACTTGGGCGCGGGTGTGGGGCTTGAGTTCAAGGAGGAAGCGTTCGCGTTCGCCGGAAATGGCAGGGGGCTCGACGACGCAGCCGCCGAGGATGACGATCTCGCGGGCTTCGGCGTCGATTTCCGGAGGCGGGCCGGGCTGGTGGAGAAGGGCGATGAGGGCGCCGGAGGAGAACAGGGCGAGCAGGCAGCAGATGCCGGCGAGCACACGGGACTTGCGAGCCAGCGCCAGGAGGCCGAGCAGGAAGAAGGCTGCGGCGGCGGCGAGCAATTCGGATTGGTGAAAGGGTACGAAGCGGGCAGCCAGGATCCCCGCGGCAATGGCAGCCAGGGGCCCGATCAGCGGATGCTTCACGGAAGGGCGATTGTAGCAGGGGGCGGGTCCGGGGGGTTAGCGCAGCCCGGGGAAACACCCGATAACGTTGTTGGGCGTATGTTCCGTAAAGCGAGTACTGGGGGAGAATTACCCAAAGTTAAACAGGCTGCTATCTTTTTGATTCTCAAATGGATCGACAAACCAGCCAGGTAACGCTAGAAGCACAGGAAGACAGATGGGTTTATGTCCCATAGGACGGGTAGGACTTTTGCGGCGTTTTGTGAAAATTTAGACTAGAACTCGTGAAGAACTTGTCGATAGCAGCGCGCTGGGCCACGGTGTTGGTTGCAGCCGCGACCATGCTGTGCGGGATTGCGACAGCCGGTACGATTGTAGTAACCGGGGTAGATACGAGCCGCGGGGAATACAACGTCTGGATCAATGAGAACGGCCAGGACGTGGATGCGTATTTCGCGGGAGTGATCAATATCCAGCTTACCGACACGACGGGGGTGTACAACCGCGACACGATGTGCGTGCAACTGTTCACCGACATTTACCTGAATCAGGTGTACGGAACGAGCGTGGTGACTCCGGACGAGATGGGAGGCGGGAGCCTGGACCAGGCGTCATGGCTATTGGACAATGCGCTGATGCCGGGGCAGAACGGGGGTATCACGCCCTCGTCGTTGCCGAGCGCGGACTGGGTGACGACGCCGGCACAGGGTGCGGGGCTGCAACTGGCGATCTGGGACTTGGTGGAGGACGGCGGGAACGGATTCTCGGCGGGATCGGTGCAAGCGGCGACCGGGGCGAATCCCACCGACCCCACGGTGCTGAGCTGGGCCGTGACTTATGAAAACCTAGCTTTAATTCCGGGCCATACCTCCAACGACGCCTTCGTATACGTGAACGTGGACCTGGGCAGCGGCGCTCCGGCGCAGATGCTGGAGGGCCCGGAATTCACGAATGATGGCGGGCCACAGCCGGCGCCGGAGGCTTCCACGCTGGTGCTGGCGGGCACGGCGCTGGCGGCGCTCGGATTGGTTGGGCGGCGCAAGATTGGTATGCTTGGGGGCAGGTCCGCCAAGCTTTGAAGCCGCCGCATATCGCCTTCGGGAAGATTACCGCGCTCGAACCGGTGTGCCTTCGGGCGACGGTTCCGGAAGCGTACCGCGACAACAACGGGCACATGAACGCGCGCTGGTACCTGGCGCTGTTCGACGACGCGAGCGACGCGCTGCACGAGTGGATAGGACTGACGCCGGAATACCACGCCGCCCATCACACCGGCACGATGGACCTGGAACACCACATTCACTACTTAAACGAAGTAATGCCGGGAGAGGTTGTCACGGTATATGTGCGATTTGTGGGATCTTCGTCCAAGCACCTGCATTATCTGATGTTTCTGGTGGACGACACCCGCGGGAGAACCTGGCGGCCACGCTGGAATGCATCAACGCATTTGCCGATCTGGAGCGGCGCAAGACGGCGCCATTTCCGGCGGAAGCGGGCGGCAAAAATCGCAGCCGGGTTGGCAGTACACGGGGGCTGGACTGGGCGGCGCCAGTAAGCGGGGAGATGCAGGCCCGACTCGCCGATTTCCGTACTCCATCCCGCCATATGGTATAAAGCGAGAGAAAGGTCTTTTTTGGCCCGTAGTGGCCATTAAGGGGCGCGTTTGGCAGTACTCAAGGAAGTTCCCAAGCGTAGACTCCTTCGCACTTGGAAGGAGATCGCGGAGTGCCTGGGCGTGACGGTCCGCTCGGTCGAGCGGTGGGAGAAACAGGCCGGTCTGCCGGTGTATCGCCAGGGCGGCGGCCGGAAGGCGCGCGTCTTCGCCTATTCCGACGAACTCCAGCGGTGGCTGGAGCAGAGCGGGATGGCCCTGCGCGAAGCCGGCGACGCCACCCCGCCGGTTCACCGCCGGATTTGGCTCCGTGTTACCGCGGGCGCCTTGGCCGCGGCGGTGGTGGCCGCTGTGGTTCTCTGGCAAACCGGTATCTGGCCGGCGCGCGTTCCGCACACCTGGCGGTTTGCCGGCGGGCGCCTGGTGATCGAGGATGCGCAGCATCGCCTCTGCTGGGAGAAGCATCTGCCGCCGTTCGACCCGAGCTTTGAGTTGGACACGCAAGACAAGGTGTTGATCGCCGACATCGATGGCGATGGGCGGCCCGAAGTTGTTGTCAACTACGTCCCCGCCGATGTGGCGGAAAAGGGCGGATCGGTTATGTGCTTCGACTATCGAGGCAGCCTGCGCTGGCAGTACCGATACGGCGTTTCGAAAACCTTCGGCAATCGCACCTTCGCCCCCACTTACCGTGGCAACCTGTTGCGGGCCGTCCGGGTGCACGGCGCGCCGCGGCTGCTCACGGTGGCCAACCATTTCATCTGGTATCCCTCGCAGGTTGCATTGCTCGATCCACGAACCGGGCGGCTGCTGGAGGAATACTGGCACCCGGGAGCGATCTATGAGTGCATCCTGCACGACCTGGACCACGACGGGCAAGACGAGGTTCTGCTCGGCGCCATCAACAATCCCGGTGAAGGCCTGGGCCACGCGGCGTTAGCAGTGCTAAAACTGCCGTTTTCCGCCGCGCCGCGCCACGCTGTGCCGGCCGGCGACCCTTTTCCGCCCGCGACGGGAGGCGGCGAACTGGCCTACCGCCTGTTCCCCCTGCCCGACACCAGCCGCGCAGCCGGCATGCTGCCGCGGATGGCCAAGCTGGCTGTGGACCCGCACGACCGCATCCTGGTGGAAACTACCGCACCCGAGTCCAGCGCCATCGTCTATTATCTCGATTTCAACCTCAATGTTGTGGAATTCCGCCTCTCCGACAACTTCGCGGCGGTGCATGAGCGGTACTATCGGCAGCACTTGGTGGACCATCACTTGAGCGCCAGCGAGACGGCGCTTCTGGGGAAGGTGGTCGCCTTCCCTGCCGCGCCGGATGGCAACAGCCCTGAGTTATCGCGGTTCTGGCCCTTCTAAGCCGGACAGATCGTCAGAGTCGCACGCTGAGCGAGAATCGCTGCGATCACCGGGTTGAAAGACGGAAGCGTCTGTGCCACTTTGGTGCGCGAGGGCTTGCGCTTGGTGGGCAGGCGGTGCCGGCTGCCTGCCGCTAGCTCATCACCCCGCTGATCGCGATCGCCGTTCCCACCACCCCCGCCAGCACTCCCATCACCGGAAACATCTTCTTCCGCGAGATGAAGAACAGCGAGCTCAGTACCAGCCCGATTTCGAGCAGCCCTTCGCCCACGTCGTAGCGTAGCGCCCGGTGCTCGTCGGCTTCCGCCGCTTCGTCGGATTGCTTGGCCTTTTCCTGCTGTTCGTCCTTCTGCGCTTCGTATTTCTTCCTTTGTTCCGCGAAGCGCCCGCGCGCCTTTTCCGCCGCGTCTCCCTTGGCGTCCACTACCGCCATGAGGCTCTCGCCAATTTCCACCGTGTGCAGTTTGATGCTGTTCGCCTGGTAGTACGACCACTGGTCGTTCGCCGTCGATTTGTGCATGATGGCCGCCGTGTGCGTGCGGTGCGACGCAATCGTCACCACCGCCAGCAGCACCGCCAGCACCGCCGCCAAAACCCCCACCGTCTTGCCGGTCGGGTCCGATTCATTGCCTTCGTGATGGATCTCCAGTTCAGCCATAGGTTCCCGTATTATAAATGGTAGCCAGTGCCCTCCGACGAAGAGTTTATGCGCGAAGCCCTCCGCCTGGCCCGCCAAGCCGCGCTCTCCGGCGAGGTCCCCGTCGGCGCCGTGCTGGTGGCTGCCACCGGCGAAATCAGCGGACGTGGCTCGAACTCGCCCATGTCCCGTCACGACCCCACCGCCCACGCCGAGATCCTGGCCCTCCGCGAAGCCGCCGCCATCGCCCGCAATTACCGCCTGGAAGGCGCAACCCTCTACTGCACGCTGGAACCCTGCGTCATGTGTGCCGGCGCCCTGGTGGCCGCGCGCGTCGCCCGCCTGGTCTTCGGCGCCCGCGACCTCCGTTTCGGCGGCGTCCGCAGCAAATTCCAAGCCTCCGATTCCGATCTCCTCAACCACCAGGTACAAATCGAAGAAGGCCTGCTAGCCGTCGAGTGCGTCACCCTCCTGCGCGATTTCTTCGAGTCCCGCCGCTAATCCGGTGGATCGGTGCGTGAGGCGGCGTAGCCGGAATTTCCTGCACGGAAATGCAGAAATCGCGCATAATATGGTCCAGCACTCTTATGGCTGAGGCCGGTTCGATACCGAAATCCCACGCTCATCCGGCCGTGCTGGTCGTCGAAGACCAGGAACCGCTCCGCCATCTCATCGTCAGGTTTCTCAGCCGCCAGGGCATCCAAGCCTTCGATGCAGACAGCGCCGGGCAAGGACTATCGATAGTCCGCCGACGCGCCGGCAGGATCGATCTCGCCATCCTAGACTTGGTCATGCCCGGCGTGAGTGGCCTCGACCTGGCCACGGATCTCATCCGCGAATACCCCGGCATCAAGATCCTCTACATTTCCGGGTATGTTGAGAGTATCGCAATGGATGTCATTGCCCGGCGATCGCCCGGGGCGGTGCTTCTCAAACCCTTCACCGAACAAATGCTCCTGGAGCGCGTGCACCAGCTTCTGGAAATGCCCACCGGGATCGAGCCCGGCGCCCACTCGCTCTAACCCGGGCTAAGCATCCTGTTCCGCCCCTTCGCTATTCATGCCGCAAGCACACAGTAGGATCCAGATTCGCCGCCCGGTTCGCGGGGTAATATCCGAAGCACGTGTATCCCGGCGGAATCCGCGTGATGAAGAGCGACCGCGATCCAAACGTCTTGATGCGGTTCTGGATGTAACCATTCAGACCGCCGATAATGGCCGCCACCGAAATCACGCTGGTCGCCCCGATTAGGATGCCTAGAATCGTCAGAGCCGAGCGAATCTCTCGCGCGCGCAGCGTGTCCAGCGCCACGTGCAGGTATGAGGCTGCCGGAAAACACAATGCCAGCCGCTGCTTTTCTCCGCGGACTCCGCTTTCTCCGCGCTCCGCCACGTGGAAGGCGCGAATGCCGCCTTCTCCTGACTCCCAGCTTTGGTTTTTGTCTTTGCCTTCTCCGTGCCTCCGCATCTCTCCGCGGTGAATCCTTTCCCACGCTAAAATGAAAGCTTGATTGTCACTCTCACGGTCAATCCAGCCATCGACCGCACCATCAGCGTCGACCGCCTGGCGTTTGAGGACCGCTCCTACATCAATTCCAGCCGGGAATCGGCCGGCGGCCGCGGCATTAACGCTTCCCGCGTCATCCAGTCGTTCGGTGGCCAGACCCTGGCCGTCCTGATTTCCGGAGGCGATTCCGGCAAACGCCTGGAAGAGCACCTCGCCGGCTGCGGCTACCCCATCGCGGTCGTCCCGGTCCAGAACGACATCCGCACCAACCTCACCATCACCGATAAGCAGGGCCTCACCGTGAACCTCAATGAAGCCGGACCCACGCTGAGCAAATCGGAGTTGACCCACGTCGAGCGGGTCGTTCGCCAATCTCTGCGCAAGGCCCAATGGCTGATGGTGTGCGGCAGCCTGCCGCCGGGCGTTCCACCATCGTTTTACGCCAGGCTCATCGTCATGGCGCGGGAGAAAAAAGTGAAGACCCTGCTGGATGCCGATGGCGACGCGCTGCGGGAAGGACTCGATGCGCGGCCTACCGTGGTGGCACCGAACCAGCAGGAGGCTGAACGCCTCCTCGGCCGCACCCTGCTCACGCGCGCCCACTTCCTGGAAGCCGCCTTCCAGATCCGCGCCATGGGCGCGGAATCCGTGTTGCTTTCGGTGGGGAGCCGCGGCGCCGTGGGCGCCTTTGCCGACGGACTCCTGGAAGCCTTGCCTCCCCGCATCGACGCCTTGTGCCCCATCGGATCGGGCGACGCGCTGGCGGCCGCCTACACCTGGTCTGCCTCTCGCAACGCCAGCCCGGCTGAAGCGCTACGCTGGGGCGTGGCCGCCGGCACCGCTTCGGCGCGCCTGCCCGGCATGAACTTTGCAAGCCTCCACCAGACGGAGGAAATCTACCGCCAGGTGGAAGTGAGGCGCGCCGATTAGCGCGCGGCGATTCCAGCTTGGCTCCCGACCAGCATCGGTTTTTCCGCTCGGCCGGGGTCGTTTCGGCGGCCATTTCGCTGAGCCGCCTCACCGGCCTCGTGCGCGAAATGGCCATGGCGCGCCTCTTCGGCGCCGGCCCCGCCAACGACGCCTTCCAGATTGCCTTCCGCATTCCCAACCTCACGCGCAACCTGTTCGCCGAGGGCGCCTTCTCCTCGGCCTTTGTTCCGGTCTTCGCCCAATACCTCACCGGCAAGGGAAAACGCCAGGCCGCCGAACTCTCGAGCGTCGTCGCTACCGCGCTCGTCCTGGTAGTGGGAGCGGTGTGCGCGCTGGGCATGATCTTCAGCCCGCAACTCGTCGCCCTGCTGGCGCCGGGATTCCGCGCCGTGCCGGGCAAGTTCGAGCTGGCCGTCCTGCTCACCCGCATCATGTGCCCCTTCCTGGTGCTGGTTGCGCTCGCCGCGCAGGCCATGGGAGCCCTCAACGCCTGCGACCGCTTCGGCGTTCCCGCGCTGGCCTCCGCGTTCTTCAACATCGGCTCGGTGGTATTCGGCCTCGCCCTCGGTTACACCGTGGGCCGCCGCTTCCATCACGGCCTCATCGTATCGATGGCTTGCGGCGTGCTCGCGGGCGGCGCGCTCCAGTGGTTGTGGCAGGTCCCCAGCTTGCGGCGCGCGGGCTTCGCGTATCGCCCGCGCCTCGACTGGCGCCACCCCGGGCTCCGTCAAATCCTGCGCTTGATGATTCCCGCCCTCCTGGGAAATGCCGCGCTCCAGATCAACATTGCCGTGAACGGCAACCTGGCATCCGGCATCACCGACGCCGCCGGCCGCGTCATCGATGGCCCGGTGAGTTGGCTGGGCTACGCCTTCCGCTTCCTGCAACTGCCGCTCGGGCTGTTCGGCGCCGCCATCTCGATCGCCACTCTGCCCGCCGTCTCCCGCAGCGCCGCCGCCGGCCGCATGGACGAATTCCGCGCCACCCTCGCGCGTTCGCTCTCGCTCGCCATGCTGCTGACCATTCCTTCAGCGGTCGGGCTCGCCGTGCTCGGGGAAAGTATCATCGGAGCCATCTTCCAGGGCGGCCGCTTCACCGCCTACGACACCCATCAGACCGCCGTGGCGCTTGCCTGGTATAGCGCCGGCCTCGCCGGTTACGCAGCCGTCAAGATCCTCGCGCCCGCCTTTTACGCGCTCAACGACGGCCGCACCCCGGCGCTCGTCAGCGTCGCGTCCGTTGGCGTCAACCTGGCGGCTGCCTGGGGCCTGGTGCGTTGGGCCGGCATGGGTCATGCGGGTCTCGCGCTGTCCACAGCGGCGGTCGCGCTGTCGGCTGCTGCCGCCCTGTATGCGCTGATGCGCCGCCGCCTCGGCTCGCTCCGCGGCCGCATGCTCGCGGCCAACGCCGCTAAGATTGCCGCCGCGTCGGCGCTCATGGGTGCGGTCTGCCGCGCCTCCAGCCTGGCCGTTCACGCCATCGCCACCCCCGAACGCTTCGCCCATCTTGCCGACATCGCCGTTTCCATTCCTTTTGGAGCCGCCATTTTTTACGCCGCCGCGCGCTCTCTCGGCGTCCCGGAACTGGAGGCGCTGAAAGCCGCGTGTTACACTTCGAACAGCAATGCTCCCCGATTTGAACTTGGTGATCCGCCTCCAGGACATCGATAATCGTCTCGCCGATCTGAGCCGCGAGATCTCCGCCTTACCCAGACACGTCGCCGAAATCGAAAAAAAACTCTGTTCCCACGAACGTAAGCTGGAGGCCGACCGCGCCGCGCTGGCCGCCAACCAGAAAGAGCGCAAGAAGTGTGAGGGCGATATCCAGGTGCAGGAACAGAAAATCTCGAAGCTCAAGGACCAGATGCTTCTGGCCAAAACCAACGACCAGTACCGGGCCTTTCAGAACGAGATCGATTTCTGCCAGAAGGGAATTCGCACCGCCGAAGACCGCATCCTCGAATTGATGGGCGAATCCGAGCCGCTCGATATAAATGTGAAAGCCGCGGAAGTGGCGCTCAAGGCCGAAAAGGCCCAGGTGGCCTCCGAACAGCAGGTGGCCCGCGAGCGCACCGCCGTGGATGAAAAAGCCTCGCGCGAGTTGCAAAAGGAGCGGGCCGGCATTGTGCCTTCCATCACCTCCATCGTCTACAAACGCTATGAGCGCGCCCGCACGGCCCGCCGCGGCATCGGAATTGCGGAAGTGGTGGCCGGCCGCTGCGGCGTCTGCAACATCGTCCTACGGCCGCAGTATCTCCAGGAACTCAGGAGGGGAGATCAGGTGCTGGTCTGCGAAACCTGCCAGCGCATTCTGGTCTACAATCCCCCGGAGTCGTTCGAGGACCTGGCCGGTGGTGCGCAAGCCCCCGCCGCTCCGTAGAAAGCCGACTGATCACTAGTTCTCGTATTCCGCAAAAACCGCTCCCTCACGGTCGCGGCTCGGATCGGAGCTTTACCGGTCGCCGAAGCTGTAGCCTACCCACACCATCCCGGACATCACGACCTTGCTCCCAAACTGCGTCAGATTGGGAACGTAGTGGATATCGAACTGCGGGCGAATGAAGACGTGGTCGCTGACAAAGATCTCCACGCCCACGCCGCCGTGCACATTAAGGTGGTTGGCGCTTTGGATATACTGCGATGAGTTTTGGCTGCCGAGCACGGAACTGGAGGAGCCGGCCTCATAAAACTTGAGATTCGCGCCGCCGATGCCGCCTTCTATCTTAAGGGCGACTTTCTTGGTGTTGACCGGCTCGAAAATCCCGTTGAAATCGAACAGGGTCATGCGGGACTGTATGCTCAAGGTGTTCAGTCCGAGAGACGAAGCCGACCCGTTCAGGTTCACGTAATTCTGTTTGGCCGGCTGCAAAGCGACCTCGCCGCCAATACCGAATTTCTTCCAGAGCATCAGGTCGCCGCCAAAGCCCAGCGCGAAGCCGCTGAGCGCGGGGGTCGACACGCAAGGCGGATAAAGATCGCCAGCCGTGCAAGGCAGCAAAGCTTGATCGACCTGAGTGGTATTGGCCGAGTCATGCATGAAGCCAAATCCCATGTTCAAGTCGAATGCGCTCTGGGCGCTGGCAAATGGAATGCAACAAAACAGCACGAAAAGCACCGGAAGGTAGCGGGAAATGCGTCTCACGTCAAAAGTCTCCTCTGTTTGTTCGGAATGCGCACGAACTTCTTTTCATTATCGTTGATCGCGGGCACCCGCGAGTTACCTCAGTTTCGGCCCGGAACGACATGCCGTGCCGCTTCATCTGTTACGACGCGGGCGCGCCAATCGGGGTTTCATGCCTATTGTACCTGAGGTTTCTGGCATTTCGGGCAGAAGTGCGAGGATCGCTGCGCCACCAGCACTCTCCGGATCGCCGTGCCGCAATTCACACACGGTTCACCGGTGCGCTGGTACACGCGGTGGCTGAATTGAAAAAACCCCTTGCGGCCCTGGGCGTCGATATAGTCCGAAATGGAAGATCCACCCGCCGCGACGGCTTCCGTCAACACCGTCACCATGCCGTCGAAGAGCCGCCGCACGCGCGCCTCGCGCAGCCGCGAAGCCACCGCCATGGGGTGGATGCCTGCCCGAAACAGCGCCTCGTCGGCGTAAATGTTGCCGACCCCTCGCACGAATGCCTGGTTCAGCAGCAATGCCTTGATGCGTGTCTTGTGGCGCTTCAGCCGCGCCGCGAACTCCTCGAACGGAACTTCCAGCGGCTCCGGCCCCAGCCGCGCCACTCGCGCGGGGAACTCCTCGCTGAACTCGATACAGCCGAACTGCCGGCTGTCGTCATACAGCAGCCGGCCGCGGTCGAACGTAAAGATGGCGTGAGTGTGCTTGCCGGCCGCTCCGCCCAGCAGCAACCGCCCCGTCATACCCAGATGAATCGTCAGATAGCCGGCGTCGAGCGCCAGCACGATGAACTTGCCGTAGCGCTCGATCGCCCTGATGCGCCGCCCTTCGAGGAGCGCCGACACCCGCTCCGGCAGGGCCCCACGCAAGATCCGCCGGCTGCGGAATTCCACGCCCGCGATGCGCCGGCCTTTCAGCCGCGCGATCGATCGGGTAACGGTTTCGACTTCGGGAAGTTCGGGCACTTCAGTGCCGTGCCGCACGCGGCGCCGCCCCCGGCGCGGCTCCGGCTTCCCGCTGATCCGCCGGGCGCGTCCGCGCCAGGCGGCCGATGCCGCTGTAATCGAATCCCGCTGCCGCCGCCGCCTCGGGTGTGTACAGGTTGCGGCCGTCCACCAGGATCCGCGTCGCCATCCGCTCCGCGAGCGAAGCCAGATCCAACGCGCGGAATTCCTGCCATTCCGTCACCACCACCAGCGCGTCGGATTCCTGCGCCAAATCGCCGGCCGACGCGCAATAGCGAATCTTCAGGTCCGGCCGTTGCTCGCGGCACGCGTTCATGGCAATCGGGTCGTACGCCTTCACCCGCGCGCCCATGGCCAGCAGCCGTTCGGCGATGTGCAGGCTCGGGGCGTCGCGCAAATCGTCCGTATCGGGCTTGAACGCCAGGCCCAACAGCCCGATGGTGCGCCCTTTTAAGATGAAAAGTTTTTCCTGCAGCTTCTGGATCACCATCTGCCGCTGCGCCGTGTTCACGTCCAGCGACGCCTGCAGCAGCCGGCTCTCATAGCCGTACTCGCGCGCCGTGTGCAGCAGCGATTGAATGTCCTTCCCGAAGCAACTGCCGCCCCAGCCCACGCCCGGGCTCAGAAACTTCTTTCCAATCCGCGAATCCAGGCCGATGCCCGTCATCACTTCCGGAGCTTCCGCTCCCACGCGCTCGCAAATATTCGCGATTTCGTTGGCGAATCCGATCTTCATCGCCAGGAATGCGTTGGCGGCGTACTTGATCATCTCTGCGCTGGTCAGCGTCGTCGCGAACAGCGGCACGTTGCCTAAACCCGCCGGCCGCGGCACCCCGGAAGGCGCCTCGAAGCTCTGCTCCACCAGTGGTTGGTAAAGCTGGCGCATGGTCCTCAAACTCTCTTCATCCGAAGCGCCGATCACAATCCGGTCCGGATACAGCGAATCGGCCAGCGCGCAGCCTTCCCGCAGAAACTCCGGGTTGCTCGCCACGCCGAACCGGATGTGCCGCCGCTCCCCCGGCCGCGCATCCGCAATGCCTTCCCGCACCAGCGCTTCCACCAGGTTGCCGCTCCCCACCGGGACCGTGGACTTGTTGACCACCACGCGAAATCGCGTGCCGTCCATGGCCGCTCCGATGCTCCGCGCGGCCGCTTCCAGATACGCCAAGTCGGCCTCCCCGGAAGGTAGCGGCGGGGTTCCCACGGCGATGAAAATCACGTCGCTTTCCGCCGCCGGCCCCGCCAGTTCCGTCTCGAAATCGATCCCGCCCTTGGCCCCGGCCAGCGGAAGCAACTCCTCCAAAAAGGGTTCGTAGATAGGCGATTCGCCCCTGCGCAACCGGCCGATTTTCGCTTCGTCCGTATCCACGCATGTCACCCGGTGTCCCAGGTAGGCCAGGCAAGCCCCCGTCACCGTGCCCACATATCCCGTTCCAATTACCGTCACTCGCATGATGTTATAAGTGCTACTGAACCCCTGACGGTTGAGTATACCAAGCCGCGCCAAGGCGGTTTTCGGAATCCGCTACAATCAAAAAACAATGCAGACGATTCTCGTGATCGATGATGACGAGGGCCTGCGCGACACCATCGGTGTGATGCTCGAACAGGACGGCTTTCGCGCCGTGCTCGCCGACGATGGCCGCAGCGGCTTCGATAAAGCCGTCACCCTCAAGCCCGACCTCGTACTGGTGGATCTCCGCCTGCCCGGGATGAGCGGCACCGAAATCTGCAAACAACTGCGCGCCGCCCAAGTCAAAACTCCCATCATCGTGCTCAGCGCCATGGGCGACGAGCTCGATAAAGTCCTCCTGCTCGAAATCGGCGCCGACGATTATGTCGTCAAACCCTTTGGCACCCGCGAGCTGATGGCCCGCATCCGCGCGGTCCTCCGCCGCGCCGGGCCCGACGCCCGCAAGGTGGTCCGTTTCTCCGATACCGATGTCGATTTCGAAAGACGCATCGTCACCCGCAAGGGCGAAGAGCTCAAGCTCACGCCCGCCGAGTACAACCTGCTCTGCTATTTCCTCCAGAATCCCGACCGCCCCCTCACCCGCGACATGATTCTCAATTCCGTCTGGGGCTATGAATTCTTCCCCAACACCCGCACCGTGGATGCGCACGTCGTGAAGCTCCGGCAAAAACTCGAACCCGACGCCAACCAGCCTCGTCACTTCCTCACCGTCCACGGCGTCGGCTACCGCTTCCTGCCCTAGAGCCCGCCGTGCCTCCACGGGAAACCGCTCCCGACGATTGGGATGATGCCACGGTCCGTCTGAGTGGACCGGCGCGGCAACGGCTTCCAGACGCTCCGCCAGCAGGCCGCTGCCCAAATACTCGTGGTGCGCGGCAATCGCTTTCCGCGATCCGCGCCGGAGCGCTACTACAGCACCGCGATCCCAGAAACTGGTACAAGAAAACCGGGGCCAGAGCCGGACAGCGGCGCCCTCCGCATACCCCTTGACGCCGCCGGCGCGATCATTCACAGTAAGTCATAACCTCTGCTTACAGGAGAACCTCCATGAAACGGCTCATCATCCTGGCGGCGTGCTTCGCAGCCGTCGCCTCCGCCGCCGACATCAGCGGCAATTGGAAAGGCACTGCCGAAAACCAGGGTCAATCCATCCAACGCACGTTTACCTTCAAAGTCGATGGGGCCAAGCTCACCGGCGAAACCAACAGCGAAATGTTGGGCAAGTCCACCATCGACGATGGCAAGGTCGACGGTGACACCATCTCCTTCAGCATCACCGCCAACTTAGGCGGGAATGAAATGAAGATTACCTATAAAGGCAAAATCTCCGGCGACACCATCAAACTCACTAGCCAATTCCCCGGCATGGATGGCGGCCAGGGTCAGAACATCGAATGGACCTTGAAGAAGGCTTCCTGACACGAGCCAATACACACAGCTCTGAACGCGGTGTTCTTCGCGCTAGCCGGCCGGAGGGGAAACCAGGAGCGCAGGGAAGGTCCCCGTCCGCCTCGGTCTTCCCAGTTCAACCTTTTTCCCGCTCAAGATCAATTCCTTCCGGGGAATTGCTTGCTCCAGGTGTCTGCTAACCTGCAGACAGGCTGTCCCCGGTTTTCGGTTTCCACGTCTGGGGCTACGAATTCTTCCCCAACACCCGCACCGTGGATGCGCACGTGGTGAAGCTCCGGCAAGAACTCGAACCCGACGCCAACCAGATCCGTCACTTCCTCACCGTCCACGGCGTCGGCTACCGTTTCCTGCCCCAGAGCCCGCCGTGCCTCCGCGGGAAACCGCTCCCGACGAGTGGGATGATGCCACGGTCCGTCTGAGTGGACGATCCGGAAACAATCGTCTCGCACACTTCTGAACGAGCGTGAAGTTGTCCGCACGACTGCGGTGGGCAGAGGCAAGTACGTCCTTGTCGGCAAGCGTCCGCCGTACGAGAGCCGTAACTATCCTGGAGTAGACTGTAGAGTTAAAACCATGCCACGCATCCTGGTTCGACTCGCCGTGTGTGCCTGTATTCTAGCGGTATCCGCCGCCGCCCAGCAGAGCCGCATCACCGAACCGATTGATGACACCGCCCGCGTGATTCTGCCCGGGAGCGTACCTTCCAAGGCCCGGCTCAGCGACGATCAAGGTCCGGCCGACCAGTCTCTGCAAATCCCCTTCATCACTTTGAGCATGAAGCCATCGGCCGCGCAGCAAGCCGATCTCGACCGTCTTCTGGAGGAGCAGCGCGACCGATCCTCATCGAAGTATCATCAATGGCTCGCGCCCGAGCAGTTTGGAGACCGGTTCGGCCTCACGTCCGGCGATTATGCCGCTGTGACCGCCTGGCTCGAATCGCATGGTCTGCACATCGAGTACGTCGCCCGGGCGCGCAACTGGGTGGCGTTCAGCGGCGCCGCGCAGGATGTCGAACGGGCGTTCCACACCCAAATTCACGGCTATCTCGTCGATGGCCAGGCGCACTTCGCCAATTCCACGGCTGTCTCTATTCCCGCCGCTCTCGGCGGCATCGCTAGCGGCATTCGCGGGCTGGATGATTTCTGGCGCGTGGCCCCGGCCGCCTTCCCCGATAACACCACCGCCTCGGGTGTCAACCAGTTGGCCCCCGACGATTGGGCCACCATCTACGACGTTTCCCCACTCTACGCCATGGGCATCGACGGGACAGGCCAGAGGATCGGAATTTTGGGCGGTTCGGACATGGACCAGGCGCGCATCGACACCTTTCGCAGCCAGTTCGGCCTGCCGCCTACCACCGTCGAGCAGCACCTCGTGGGACCAGATCCCGGCATCACCGCATCCGCCAACGAAGCGGCCCTCGATGTCGAATGGTCCGGCGCCATTGCGCGGCGCGCCACCATCGTCTACATCTATTCCGCCAATTTCAATACGGCGGCGCAGGGCGCCATCGATCAGAATCTCGCCACCGTCCTCAGCGAGAGCCTGAGCTCGTGCGAGCCCGAAGCCGCCGCCGGGAACCGCCTCATGGCCCAGCAGGCCAATGCGCAAGGCATCACGTGGATGGCATCGTCGGGCGATTCGGGCCCCGCCGGCTGCGATGCGCATGGTTTTTTTGGCACCACTGGGAATGCCACCGCGGTCTCGGATGGTCCGGCCGTCGGCATCCCCGCGAGTTATCCCGAAGTTACGGCCGTCGGCGGCACCGAATTTAACGAAGCCGGCGGACATTACTGGAACGGTTCCAACACCGCCAACGGCGCCTCCGCGATCTCATACATTCCGGAAATGGTGTGGAACGAAACCGGAGCCGGTGGATTGCTTGCCTCGGGCGGCGGCCCATCCATCTTCTTTTCCAAACCGCCCTGGCAGGCCGGGCCGGGCGTCCCCGCCGACAACGCCCGCGACGTTCCCGACATTTCCTTCAGCGCCGCCGGCAATCATGACCCCTACATGGTGGTCAACTCCAACGGCCAGCGGGCCACCGGCGGCACATCGGCGAGTTCGCCTTCGTTTGCCGGAGTAGTGGCCCTGCTCAATCACTACCTGGTTTCCAGCGGTGTTCAATCGCAGCCCGGCCTGGGAAATATTAATCCCGAACTGTATCGCCTGGCCCGCACCACCACCAACGTCTTCCACGACATCACCCAGGGAAACAACTATGTTCCCTGCGCCGCGGGAAGCCCGGGCTGCGTCAACGGGTCGATGGGATATGCCGCCACGCCGGGTTACGATCTGGCAACTGGCCTCGGCTCTCTCGACGTTTACAATTTCGTTACCCAATGGAACACCACCGCCGCCGGGACGACCATCTCGCCGGCTGCCAGTCCCTCCAGCATCACGTTTGGCAACCCGGTTCAACTCACCGCCACCGTTACGCCCGTCGCCGGCAGCGGTACCGTCCCCAGCGGCACAGTCGCTTTCAGCACCGGCCGGACGCTCCTCGGCATCGGCCCGATCGTGAATGCCGGAGGCGTCGCCCTTGCCACCTTGACCGTCACCGGTAGTGTCTTGCCCGTGGGTAGCGCCAGAATTACCGCCGCATATTCCGGCGATTCCAACTTCAATTCGTCGACCGGCTCCGCCACCGTCTCTGTCGCGCCCGGCGCCACTGGCTCGTATGTCTCGGTCAACATCTCCCCCAACCCAGCGCATGAGGGCGAGTTTATCCGGATGACTCTCACCGAGGAAGCCGGCGTGGCCACCACGATCACCGGCTGGACCATCAACGGCAACAACGATTTCTCCCTGTTCGCGCAAGATTTCGGCACAATCACCCTTCCGGCATACGGAAGCCTGTCCGCCAGCATCACCTCCGCTTTCCCGGCCGTCCTTCCCAGCGCCCGCGTGTATGTCTTCACCGGCGTCGATGCGGGCGGACGCACATGGTCGCAGCCGTACACTCTGACTCTCGCAGGCCCGTTGCAGACACCTGACATCACGCTGGTGAGCGCTCCGGCCACGGTGCAGCAGAATCCCGCCGCCGGTTCCTCCTGCCAATGGTCGCAGCAGTTGATTCTTCAGGAGCAGCTTGGCTTTGAGATCCAACTGACGCGGTTCCTCACAGGCGGCATTGACTGGTCGTCGCAAATCCAGCAGCTCTTCGGGACCACGCACCTGGCCCCGCTCGGAATGCTGCAGGCGAGCATATGCTGGCCCGGGCCGGCTGCGCCGCCGGCCACCACTTTCGAAGTGGACGGTACGGATCAAACCGGCTTCCCCGTCACGGCGACTGTGCAAGCCACCTATGCGGGCCCCGCTACAAGTCCGGCAGCGCTTTCAGTAGCGCAGAATAGCGTCACGCTTAGCGCGCCGGGTGCGTCCGGGGCTGCCTCCGCAACCCTCAATGTGAATTTCGCGGGCAGTGGAGCGTGGACAGTGTCGGTGATCCCGGCCAACCGGTCGACTGCCTGGCTGACAGCGAATGCCGCGACCGGCACCGGATCAAACCAGGTGATGATGTTGGCCTCCAGCGGCGGCCTCACCCCAGGCGTGTACAACGCCACCCTGTTGATTCAGGCGACGAATGCGGTTCCGCAATTCGTCGAAGTGCCGGTGGTGTTCTTAGTGGGCACTACCACCGGGATCGCCATCAATGGTATCAGCAATGGAGCGTCATTCCAGACGGTGTATGCTCCGGGGATGATCCTCAGCGTGTTCGGCTCGCAACTGGCGTCGAGCACGCAGGTGGTGAGCAGCCTTCCCCTGCCTGTATCGCTGGCCGGGGCTTCGGCAACTGTGAATGGCGTCGCGGCGCCTTTCTACTACGCTTCTCCCAACCAGTTGAACATCCAGATTCCCTACGAAACCGGTATCGGCCCGGCCGTTGTCGGAGTGAACAACAATGGGCAAGTCGCGTCGTACGTCTTCACGGTGGCTGCGTCCGCTCCCGGCATTTTCACCGATCCCAACCATCCGTCCGCGCTGGTCCCATATTCCAGTGGCAACCGCGGCGACACGCTGCTCATCTTCATCACCGGAGAAGGCCAGGTCTCACCGGCGCTGCCTACTGGGGCATCGCCCTTCATTGCCACGCCTCTCAGCCTCCTGCCGCAACCCACATTGCCGGTTACGGTCACGGTGGGAGGTGTGCCGGCGCAGATTGCTTTCGCCGGCATTCCGTCGGGTCTGGCCGGGGCCACGCAGATTAATTTCGTGATCCCGCCCAATGCCCCGATAGGTGTGCAACCGGTCGTGGTAACTGTGGGAGGCATCGCCAGCCCTGCGGCAACGATCACCGTGGGGCAATAGCACCCCCTGGGCTGCTTCCTGGGCTACTCCACCACCCCCGTCGAATTTCCGCGAAATTGGCACGCGGAGGGAAAGTCTCGGCCCATCCCGCCGGCGCCGATGGGGGAGAGGATCTCCTCGGGGCCGAGTTTGTCGCCTACAGATAGGGGCCAAGGCAGCATCCAGTTCAGTGTGCACGATCAGAAAGCGAATTGTGCCTGGATGACGGCGCATCCGGAAGTTAGCTTGGGGGCCCGCTACGTCCTGGAACAGGGCGTTGTGGACAAAAAACAGGTTTTTGTCGAACTTCGCCGGACCGCACCTCGCCCCAACGGCCCCGGCCGGGCTCAATGGAAGGGTAGTCCACTTGAAGGACTACCGTCCTCTGGCGGAGCCGCTCCAAGATTTAGGGCAAGATCAGGTGAAAACGCCACCGCGCCGGGCCGGCTTCAACAAGTAGTCAGGCTTTAGCGCTTCTGAATCGGCGTTCGCACTCCGTTCTTAGGGCATTCAAACTCTTCTCTAGCGAAGATGCAAGCATCCGTCGCATCGGCCCCGCAAAAAGCCGTACAACTAGCCCGTCAAAAGATTCCTCGGTCCGAACCAGTACACCACCCTCTTGTTCCGTGAATGTCCAAGCGTGGACCGCACGAATGCCAAACGTTCTTCCCGTCCACGCGATTCGTCGCTCGGGCTCAAGCTCCTGGATTGTGGAGAGGATGGAAGCTCCACCGGATTTCCAACGAAATTCGGTCCCGGGCGCGAGCGGTCCGCGCAGATCAACGTGCGGGACCTCGGGATTTCCATCGGCTCCACTCACCGATATTCGTCTGGACAGACCATACGACGTCCAATGGAGCGGCGATGAACGCTTCAGCGGTTGCAGCGGCTGGGGCATCACGATTGATATCCATTAGGGCAACCTGCAACCGAATTATTTCACGAGTAGTGATAGATGGCCGGCAACTGGCGCGCGCTCAAGGTGTCACCTTAGGTGGCGCTCCGGCCACGGTCACGACCTCGTAGATCCTGGTCGTCACGGCTTTGCGATGCGCATTCAGCCGGTTGAGCTCGTTCAGATAGGCCGAGTAGGTTTTGCCCGGAACGGCCTTCTTGAACGACTCCTCGGTCAAGGCGCCAGGACCGCCCATGAGCGTATCGGAGTCCTTCAGCACGACTGAGACGCTGAAGGAAAAGCCCGCCTCATCGTCAGACATGATCGCCGCCGCCGGCCGGGTCACGCCCCAACCTTGCGCGCGGCCATCGTTGATGCGGCCTTGAGCAATTGACATGCTGTACTCCTGAAGAAACTGCGCCATCTCCTGGCGGTAATCCGGTTCCACCTGGTAGCTCACCGATCGCATATAGTTTCCCGCGCGGATGTCACCGATGCGCGCCATGGATGTACGCCAGGCGCTCCTAACGACCTTCGACATGGAATTGCGTTTGTCGATGTACTGTTGATAGCTGGCGAAGCCCGCCTTTTTGGCGCGAGCTTCCCAGGCCTTCATGTCGAGAGGAGCCAGCGACGGCCGGCTCTTGTACCAGACGGCCTGGACATAGTCATAGTCTGAGCCGGCGGCGTAGGGCGCGGTAAGCCGCAGAATATAGTAAGCGTATAGGACACCTTCGTCGACTCCCATTTGGCCCATTTTTGTCAGGTCGGTTTCGGCGAATTTCCGAAAATCGTCAGCCTTTCCCGGCAGAGTTTGGTAGTAGGTCAGGCTGACGTAGTGCGGTTCGGTTTGCGCCTGCACAACCGAAGCTGCGAACATGGCTAACATTCCGCCGAGCACGGCCCGCCGGAGTTGACTATCGAGAAAGCGTCTTTGCATGATCATCCCCCCGCCGTCAGCCAGGTTTTGGGATCGTGCATGGGTCCCCGTTAAGCAGCCCAGTGGCCAGACGGCATCCTGACGAGTGTACATTGAAACACAAAGCTCCGTTCAAGAATATCTGAATAAAACTTCACAGCGGGTTGTTGTAATGGGTTCCAGTACGTCTAGCGGCGGCCTTCTTGCCGCAGTCCGAATCGACATATGCGGCAACGCCGATCAACGTCGATTGAAATGTGGTATCGGCGATAATCGGCGTTCATCGACGGCCCAACGGGTATAGTGCTTGTCTTTCTTCTGAGAGAGCTTGCGCCTCACGTCCGGCCAGAACTCCTTCAGCACCTTCGCATCAACTGGTGGTCGCGCGTGGCATGGGGAACGAATCACTCGGAAACCGTGCCACGGGGCAGACAGGTTTTCTGGAAACTTGCCCCAGGCGCCAATTCTGCAGGATCTGCACAAAGCGGCGGCCGAGGGAAGAGGTGACGTCCTGTTGCATGCGGACGAAATCGTCGATATCGAATTTCTTGCCGGCGGCGAGCATTTCGCGGATGCGATTCACGCGGTAGGGTTGCGCCCAGCCGTCGTAACCCAGCGGGATGGTGTAACCCGGCGGCAGGATGTTGTTGTTGGCCGTGGCGATGTAGTGGCGCGGCGGGTTGAATTCGAAGGGCAGTTCCCGGATTGGGACCAGGTCGACGAGCCGTGATATCCCGCCGTCACCCAAGGAACGCGAAGTGAAAAAGACAAACCTTGCTGCCGGTCAAACGCGAACCGAGATCGTTCTGGCGACGCGCTGAGCCGGCTACGCCTCACGTAATTGCGCGTTGAGGCAAAGAACGGTGACCCAGCAGCCATTCCGCTCTGGGTCGCCGTTTCTGTTTAAGCTTTCCATTCTTGGCAACCTCGAATGATGAAACGACTCTCAGGTTTGCTCCCCGTTGTTTGGAAAGAGAAGGAGTTGCTATGCCCGAGCGGAGTGAACAGCAGACGGCGGACCGAAAGGCTCTATCAGGGTTTACCGATGATGCTGGGACAGGACTGACCCTTCCGATCATGCCACGGACTACTCCGAAACTGTGCCACTGGGCAGGAAAACAGGCTTCATGGAAACTTCGGTCCGACGGCATCCGAACCAGCCGTAGTTTCCAGAAATCCCTGTATGCTTCAAAACAGCTGCGAAGTGAGCTGACCTCCGGGCAGATCGCTAATGTGCGAGTATTGAAGCACCTGCGGCCCGCTCAGAAGTGAGAAGACAACAGGAAAAGGAGAATCATTCAATGAGTGTGAAACTGACAACCCACCAGAAGGGTGAGGTGATCGTCGTCGTCGCCAGCGGAAAGCTAACGATGGGCGAAGGCACCAGCACCCTGCGCACGAAGATTCGGGAACTGGTGGCGAGCGGTTCCCGGCGGATCGTCCTGAACATGGCCGACGTTTCCTACATG
>Ga0187874_10000238_pt1 | contig 71680 bp, 62 predicted proteins | sample June2016WEW_16_1_3_FD_132993 | JGI IMG/M metagenome (GOLD analysis project Ga0187874, IMG submission 132993) | Peatland microbial communities from SPRUCE experiment site at the Marcell Experimental Forest, Minnesota, USA - June2016WEW_16_150 | ecosystem: Environmental > Terrestrial > Soil >... | reverse complement strand
GGTTGACGTTCATTGGGTTCTCCTGTTTGAAGTTTCTGAGCCGGCTGTTCAGAGCCGGTCTCGGCATTGTACCCTTCAGGAGAACCCTTCGCCATTTCAGCCCTTATACATTCAAACAGGCGCCTTCAAATATCCATATCGGCGATTTCGACGGGGAACTATAGCCGCATTTCGAGGAAACCGACCCAGGTATGAGTCGGTTTTGGACCAAAACAAAGGGGTTAGCCTCAGAATTTTGACCCAACATCGGTCGGTCGCCCAGATATCGGTTGCGATATGCAAGACTGTCAATCAGTCATGAACAAACGTGCGATCCTTGCTTTCCCCCTTTTCTGCCATTTGATCGCCAACGGCCAGAGCGTTAAGAAAATGCCCCGCAAGGTGCCCGGGACGGAAAAGCCCACATGCTCCCCGACGCCGGAGAAATACGAGGAGGCGTTAGCAAAGCTCGGCACCTCCCTACTGGGGAAAGGCCGTTTGTGGATCACCGATGCAAAAATCAGCCACTCGGGCGACACGCCCGATGAAAAGCTTGGCAAGATTGAGTGGATGACGTTCAGTGTCGAAATTACGCTGCCGCGCCAGTAAGTGAACGGGTGACGTGGCTCGGGTCCCTGTATTAGATACGGACCCCTTGCCGGTTCACCATGCTATGCTGAACTCGGATGTTCTCTCGCCAGCGTAAAGCCCGTGTTTTGTTTGGGCTATCGGATCTCATCCTGGCCACGGCGGCATTTGAGGCGGCTTACCAGACACGCTCCTGGCTGCCACTCCAACATCAATTCTTCCTGACCATCCAACAGAAAGCGCTGGTGCTCGGCTTCTCTCTGGTGGCATGGGTTGCCATCGGGCTGTGGCTGGAGGTATACGAGAAACTCGATTCCGGACATCCGCGCATCATCCTGCGGGATTCCTTCCGGCAATGTCTTTACGGCGCGGTCTGCGTGGTGGTCTTCGAGTATCTGTTGCGTATGGAACTCAGCCGCCCGTTCCTGATGCTGTTTTCGGCGTATGCCTGGGTGCTGCTGCTGCTGTTCCGGCTGACGGCGGGACGGGTGGTGGGCGTCATCCGGCGGGAGTTTGCTGCGCCGCACTACGTCATGGTGGTGGGAACGGGCGAGCGGGCGCTGCGGATCGGACGGTTGCTCGAGGAATCGGCCGTGTATGGCGTACGGCTGCGCGGGTTTTTGAACGAACACACGGGCGCGGCGCCGGGAGAGATCGCACTGGGCGCGGCGCATCCGGTGCGGCCGATAGGGGAACTGCCGTCGATTCTGCGGCAGCACGTGGTGGATGAAGTGGTCTTCGCGGTGGGGAGTGAGAGCCTGGCCGATCTGGAAGAAATCTTTTTGTTGTGCGATGAAGAGGGAGTGCGCACGCGCGTGGCGGTGGATTTTTTCCCGCACGTCAACAGCACGGTTTCCCTCGACCGGTTCGGAACCATTCCGCTGCTGACGTTTTCCGCGGCGCCCTACGATGAAATCCGGCTGCTGGTAAAGCGCTCCACGGACGTGGTGATTGCGGCGGCGGGCCTGGTGGTGCTGGCGCCGCTGATGGCGCTGATTGCGCTGGCGATCCGGCTGACGTCGCCGGGGCCGGCGATCTTCCGGCAGGTGCGGTGCGGGCTGAACGGGCGGCGGTTCCTGTTCTACAAGTTCCGCTCCATGGTGGAAAATGCGGAGGATTTGAAACCCGGCCTGGCGCACCTGAACACGCGCGACGAGATCGTGTTCAAGATTCCGCACGATCCGCGGCTGACGGCGCTGGGGCGGTACCTGCGCAAGTTCTCGATCGACGAATGGCCGCAGTTGTGGAACGTACTGCGGGGGGATATGTCGCTGGTGGGTCCGCGGCCGGCCGTGCCGAGCGAGGTGGATCAATATCAGCGATGGCAGCGGAGGCGGCTGCGGATGCGGCCGGGGCTGACCTGCCTGTGGGCGATTTGCGGGCGCGACCAGGTGGATTTCGAGACCTGGATGAAGATGGATATGCAGTACATCGACAACTGGTCCCTGGCGCTCGATTGGAAGATCCTGCTGCGCACCATTCCGCGCGTGCTGACGGGCCACGGAGCGAACTGACGGCGCGCGTATTAAAATAGATCGCCAATGAGGCGCCTCGGAATCCGGCTCGCTGCGTTGCTGCTGGCAGCATCGCTCCTTCAGGCGAAGCGCCTGCCCATCCGGACCTACACCACGGCCGATGGCCTGGCCCGCGATCACATTCTCTGCATCGTTCAGGACTCGCACGGCTTTCTGTGGTTCTGCACGGCCGAAGGACTCTCGCGCTTCGACGGATACCAGTTCACCAATTACCATACCGAGCAGGGCCTGCCCGGCAATGTAGTCACCGACTTTCTCGAGACGCGTGAGGGCGACTACTGGATCTCGACCACCGACGGGCTCGCCCGGTTCGACCCGAAGGGCGCCGGCGCATCCCGATTTCACCGCTATCCGCTGGGCGGCAAGGGCAAACTCATCCAGGCGACAGTGCGGGAGGACGCCGCGGGTGGAATCTGGTGTGGCACGCGCACCGGCGAAGGCGTCTTTTACCTGGGGCCGAAGGATACCGCCTTTCGCCGCGTCGATGTGCCGATGACCGATCCGTTCGTTACAACGCTCGCGATTGACCGGCGCGGAGCGTTGTGGGTCGGCACGCTGAATGGACTCTACCGCCGCGATCCGGACGGTAACACGCGGGCATACAGCACCGCGGACGGCCTGCCGAACACGTCCATCATGGCTTTGCTGGAAGACCATGATGGCGGATTGTGGGTGGGGACGCGGCTCGGTTTGGTGCATTTGGATGCCACGTCGAAGCCCACGCGGGCGTACTCGACGAAAGACGGCCTTCCCGGCGCGCGTATCGAATCGCTCCTCGAAACTTCGGATGCAAAGTTGTGGGTGGGCACGGTCGACGGACTCGCCGAATGGACTCCCTCGCAGCCCGTGGACGGGCGCGAGTTCCAGGGTTACTCGGTGGCGCAGGGGTTGAGCGCCAGGACCGTGGGCGCGCTGGCCGAAGATCGCGATGGGAATCTCTGGATCGGCACGTTCGGCTCCGGCGCGATGAAGATGGCCCGCAATGGGTTCACCACCTACACGGAAACGGACGGAGCCCCTTCGGTGGCGTCGCTCATGGAAAGCCGGCGAGGCGAAATGTGCGTCTCGTACCGGACGAAGGATAGCCTGCTGATGGGTAAGTTCGACGGCCGGAGGTTCATTCCCGTCCGGCCGGCCTGGCCCAGCCAGATCACGTATTTTGGATGGGGCCGGGGACAAACGGTGGTGCAGGACCAGGCCGGGGAATGGTGGATGGCCACCGGTCAGGGACTCTTCCGGTTTGCCCGGGAGGATAGCGTGGAGGGCCTCGCGGGCGCGCGTCCGAAGGCCATTTACACGAAGCGCGATGGCCTCCCCGGCGACGAAATCTTCGCGGTGTTTGCGGACTCGCGCAACGGCATCTGGATTGGGACCATTGGTCTGGGGAACGAAGATGGCCTGGCATATTGGGACCGGAACACCGGGCGCGTGCAGGCCTTCTCCGAGGCGGACGGCCTGCCTGCGAAGCCGGTTCCGACTGCTTTTGCCGAGGACCGCGGGGGCGACATCTGGGCAGGCCTGTACCACGGCGGAGTGGCGCGCTATCGCCAGGGCCGGTTCACCGTGTTCGGAGACCGCGATGGCGTCTCCGGCGTTCCAGGGTCGCTCTTTGTCGACTCCGCGGGGCGGCTCTGGATCGGGAGTTCGCGGGGCCTGATCCGGATCGACGATCCCACCGAGGAGCGGCCGCACCTGGTTGTCTACGGCGCCGCGCAAGGTCTCTCGAGCAGCGATATCGGCGGCCTGGCCGAAGACCGCTGGGGACGCATCTATGCCGCCACGGGCCGCGGCATCGACCGGTTCGAACCGCAGCCCGAAGGAAGCCGAGAACCGGCGGCAAGACCGCCGGCGCTACCAGGCTTGGGCCGCATCCAGCGATACACCACCGCGGATGGCGTGGCTCCGGGCGCGCTCGAGCTGGCATTTCGGGACCGGCAGGGGAGCATGTGGTTCAGCACGCCGTTGGGCCTCTCGCAGCTTGTTCCCACGGTGGACCGCCCGCCGTCTCCGCCCCCGGTGCTGGTTACCGGTGTGAGCGTGGGCGGCGTGGCGCAGGCGATCTCCGACCTGGGACAATCGGCCGTCTCCGGATTGCGGCTGCCGCAAAGCCCGCTGCGCGTGGACTACGTGGGCCTCGGATTTTTGCCGGGCGAGACGCTTCGTTATCAATACATGCTGGAAGGCGCGGATCGCGATTGGAGCGCGCCCACCGATCAGCGCACGGTCATCTATGCCAGGCTTGCGGCGGGGAGTTACCGCTTCCTGGTGCGCGCGGTGGCGGGCAACGGCGTCTCCAGCCCGCAACCCGCGAGTGTCGAATTCACCATCCTGCCGCCGGTGTGGCGCACCTGGTGGTTTCTGCTGGCCTGCGGGACCGCGGCGGCGCTGCTTATTTATGCGCTGTACCGGTACCGGTTGGCGCAATTGCTGGCGGTGGCCAACGTGCGGACGCGCATCGCTACGGACCTGCACGACGATATCGGATCGAGTCTCTCGCAAATCGCGATTCTGAGCGAGGTGGCGCAGCGGGGAGCGGGGAAGGACGCGCGCCACGGGACACCGCTCTCGGAGATCGCGGGAATTTCGCGCGAACTAGTCGATTCCATGAGTGACATCGTGTGGGCCATCAATCCCGACCACGACCGGCTCAGCAACCTGGTGTACCGCATGCGGCGTTTTGCGGCCGACCTGCTGGGTGCGCAAGGGATCGCGCTCGAGTTTCGCTCGTCGGTGGCCGATCACGATCTGCGGATCGGAGCGAATGTCCGGCGGCAGATCTACCTGATCTTCAAAGAGGGAATCCACAATATCGCGCGGCATTCCGGCGCGAGCCGCGTGGAAGTCGAGCTGGATCGCGCCGGAGATGGCCTGGTTTTGCGCCTGAGCGACAACGGCAAGGGTTTCGATGTGGGCGCCGAGAGCGACGGCCATGGACTGATTAACATCCGAAAGCGCGCCGCTGCTTTGGGCGCCGAGGTGGAATGGCAGTCGGTGTTGGGCCAGGGGACGACGCTGCGCATGACCGTGCGGCTGGAGCGGGCAAGAAGCCTATCAGTATTGAGGGGCAGAATGACCGGACGTTTCCGGTAGGCTGGTAGCTTGGGAATCAACGGATCAGCGAAGCCGCGGAAAAATGGCGGACCGATCAGCGTGGCGATCATCGAAGATGACCGCCGCATTCGCGACGGTCTGGGGACGCTCATCAACGGCACGGGCGGTTACCGTTGCCATCTGGTGTTCCGGTCCATGGAGGATGCGTTGGCGCGCGCCTGGAGCGAAGTTCCGGATGTCGCCCTGGTGGACATCGGGCTGCCCGGCATGTCGGGCATCGACGGACTCTCGCGTCTGCGCGAAAAGTATCCCGGGGTGGCGCTGCTGATGCTCACGGTCTACGAGGACGATGAGCGGATCTTCGAGGCTTTGTGCGCCGGAGCCAGCGGCTACCTGCTCAAGAAGACCCCGCCCAACAAGCTGCTGGAGTGCCTGGGGGAAGTGTTGCAAGGCGGCGCGCCGATGTCGCCGGAGGTGGCGCGGCGGGTGTTGCGGCTGTTCCGCGAGATTCGCCCTCCCGAGCGCGTGGAATACGACCTGACACCGCATGAGCTGCGCCTGCTGCGACTGTTGGTGGAAGGCCACAATTATCAGAGCGCCGCGGGCGAACTGGGTGTGAGTTTCAGCACCATCAACTTCCACATGCAGAACATATACGGAAAGCTGCAAGTGCACTCCAAATCGGAGGCGGTAGCCAAGGCGCTGAGGCAGCGGCTGGTGAAGTAGAACAGGCCCGCGTGACTGGTAGTGTTGAGGGTCCGCGGCGAGCGGCTCCTCTGTACAATTCCTCTAATGAATCCCCGAGGGGGATTCGTGCATGGAGGAGATCCCGATGAAGACAGGAGGCGCGACCGCGGCGGTGCGGAATTCCGGGCAGTCGTTCACAAACCATCGGGATCTTATGAGGAGGGGACTTCAGCCACCCGTGCTGGCGCTGCGGATCGGCGCTGCACTGATCCGGACCACGATCGGGGCCGCTGCACTCGTCGCCTGCGCGTTGTCGCCATTGCTGGCGGGCGCGACGTTGGTCCTCAGCCCGGACGGCATTACTGTCTATGACACCGTAAATAAGATCAGTTGGCTCGCCGACGCCAATTTGGCAGCCAGCAACCGGTTCGTCCTTCCGGTATGCAACGCTTCCGGCACGCAACCGTGCGTCAATCCAAGCGGCTCGATGAGCTACCAGGCCGCGACCGCATGGGTTAAAGCCATGAACGCCGCCAACTATCTGGGGCACACCAACTGGCAACTCCCGACCACGCCGTTAGCCGATAGCGGCTGCAACTTTACGGGACCACAAGCCAATTCGTTCGGATTCAATTGCTCGGCCAGCGCGCTGGGTTGGCTGTACTACAATGCATTGAGCCTTACGGCGCCCAATACCGCCGTTCCCATCCCCAACAACACGGCCGGTCCATTCAGCAATTTCCAGCCCAATCTTTATTGGTCGCAAACCACCCCCCCGAACGGCACCGGCTATGGCACTTTTTCTTTCAACAGCGGGTTCCAGGGCAGCAACACCGCGCCCAATTTCTTGTATGCGCTGCCGATGATCGCGGGCAAAATATCCGGAACGCCGCCCGCCACGGGCACGGGACTGGAAGTCAATCCTGGCGGGCAGACCGTGTATGATCCTGTGACCAACGTCACCTGGCTGGCGAACGCCAATTTGGCGGCCTCCAACACCTTCGGCCTGCCGCCCTGCAAGGACCAGAGCAGCCCGAACATATGCGTCAACCAGGGCGGCGCGATGAACTGGAACTCGGCCTCCCAATTCGTCGCTAACATGAACACCGCCGGCTACCTCGGCCAGACACACTGGCAATTGCCACCGGTTGACCCCGGCTGCGACGTTTCCTATGTCTGCACCGACGCCGCCGCCGGCAACCCGTTCGGGGAATTATTCTACGGCCAACTGGGCCTGAGCCCGGGCACGCCCGTGGTGACGACGCCCGACATCGCTGTCGGCCCGTTCAACAACATGCAGCCCTATCTCTATTGGGCCTGCGAGGGGGCGACGATTCAGGACGCCTGCCAAACCGCTGGTCCGGCTGCCGGCTTCGAGTGGAGCTTCTCCTTTGGCAATGGCTTTGAGGGCACCGATGTCCTGGCGAACGATTTATATGTCACCGCCTATTTTGTCGGCCCTCCCAGCTCGGCTTCCGGTCCGGTGATTGCGGAGGTCGCGAATGCCGAGGGCGAAAGTCCAACCATTGCGCCCAACACGTGGGTGGAGATCAAGGGAGTGAATCTTGCGCCGGCCGGCGATGCCCGCATCTGGCAAGGCTCCGATTTTGTAGACAATAAAATGCCGACGCAACTGGACGGCGTCAGCGCCACGGTCAACGGAAAAGCGGCCTACCTGTACTACATCAGCCCCACGCAGGTGAATATTCTGACGCCGCCGGATGCGATGTCGGGATCCGTACAGGTGCAAGTCACGGCCAACGGCACGGTGAGCGCTCAATTTACCGCACAGGCTCAGGCGGAGTCTCCCTCCTTCTTCGTGTTCAACGGCGGACCGTATGTGGCGGCGACGCACGCTAATGGAAACTACCTCGGGCCGGCAAGCCTCTATCCCGGCTCGACCACTCCGGCGAAGCCGGGCGAGACGGTAGTCATCTATGCCAACGGCTTCGGGCCAACGTCCGGGGCCGTAGTGAGCGGAGCGGAGACGCAGTCGGGAACGCTATCGCCGCTGCCGGTGATCAAGATCGGGGGGGTAAACGCAACGGTGGCGTTTGCCGGCCTGAATGTCGCGCCGGGCGAGTTTCAGTTCAACGTGGTGGTGCCAGCCTCGCTGGCGAATGGAGATCAGCCCATCACGGCGACTTACAGCGGACTAAGCACTCAAACTGGAACGCTGATAACGGTTCACCAATGAAATATCCCAGCTTCATTACCGCGCTAATCGCGCTAGCCGGACTGCCAGCGGTATTCGCGCAGTCTCCAGCGCTCACGTACATCCAGAACTCCTCCGTCAAGCTCTATCAGGTGAACGGCGATTGCGACTGGGCCGTATGGGACGCCACCATCAACAACAAGACGCCCACCTGCAAACCCACCGTCAGCCAGACGGCGACCAAGGCCGATGTATTGGGCGACGACGTCCCCGTCGCATTTGAGAACAACGGCGAACTGATCGTCACCTTCGGCGACACCATCGGCGCGGCCGGGAACAGCGCCTGGACCAGCGTGCAGAATTCGTTTGGATGGGGCGCCCACGATCCCATCGCCCGAAGCACCACCGCGAGCGCGTCGGATGGACTGCTGCTCAATTTCTTCCTGAACGGCAATCACGGCCTCGAAGTCCTGCCGCCGCCGCAACCCGATGGAACGCCAGTCGACATGGGAATTGACAATACTCCACGTGGCGGTGTCAGCCTGAATGGCACGATCTATCTGGGCATCAAGACCGGCAACGTGAACTTGGGGAACGGCAATAACGACCAGAGTCACGATTACTCCCTCCTGGCGACTTTCGACGAGGCCACGCAGGCGTTCACCTCGGGGCGTACCATATCGGCTTTGCCCAACGGACATTTCATCGAGCCGGCATTCTACCTGGCGCCGGCGGGCCTCCTGGGCACTCCTCCACCGGTATCGCCTGAACCGGTGATGTTGATTTTTGGCGCGGGAGCGTATCAAGCCAGCAACGTTTATCTGTCCATCATCCCCTCGACCGAGTTCGCCAGCGGCCTTGATCCGAACGGGAACGGCGCTACACGCTATTTCTCGGGAATGAGCAATGGCCAGCCCACCTGGTCCTCAGCCGAATCGAGCGCGGTTCCCATTGTCACCGACGTCGACCCGGCCAACCCGACCATCGTCAATGTTTCCGTCTTCTATTCGCAGCCGCTCGGCCTCTGGCTCATGGTGTATGACGGAGGCCGGAATTCCCACTCGACTGAAGGCCTGTATTTCGCGTATGCTCCGCAGCCTTGGGGTCCGTGGAGCACGCCTCAGCTCGTCTTCAACGCCTGCCGCGATAAAGGATTTGGGAATTTCATATTTTATTACTACGCGACTGCGGCTGAGAACAATTGCCCCAGCGCCATGCCCGCCGGAGTCACCTCCGCACCCAACTCCGCCGGGCCCGCCGGTCCCACCATCGGCGCGGAAAACGATCCCAACACCACCCGCGGCTCCGTCTACGGCCCTACCTTCGTCGAGCGATTCACCATCATCTCCGGCAGCACTCTGAAACTCTTCTACATGTTTGCAACCTGGAACCCATACGCGGTGGTGATGATGGAATCGGATTTCAACATCGCTTACGGTCCGGTCATTTCAGAAGTCGCCAATGCCGAGGGCGAAAGTCCGACCATTGCGCCGAATACCTGGGTCGAGATCAAAGGAGTGAATCTTGCGCCGGCCGGCGATACGCGCATCTGGCAGGCCTCGGATTTTGTGAAGAGCCAGCTGCCAACGCAACTCGACGGCGTCAGGGCCACGGTAAACGGAAAAGCGGCCTACGTGTACTACATCAGCCAGACGCAGGTGAATATCCTGACGCCGCCGGATGCCATGTCGGGATCCGTACAGGTGCAAGTCACGGCCAATGGCACGGTGAGCGCTCAGTTCACTGCACAGGCGCAGCCGGAGTCTCCCTCCTTCTTCGTCTTCAACGGCGGGCCCTATGTAGCGGCGACACACGCCAACGGAAGCTTGCTCGGGCCGGCGGCACTGTATCCCGGTTCGACCACCTCGGCGAAACCGGGCGAGACGGTGGTCATCTATGCCAATGGCTTTGGTCTGACTTCCGTTCCAGTGGTGAGCGGAGCGGAGACGCAGTTTGGAATCCTGTCGCCACCGCCGGTGATCAAGATCGGCGGCGTCACGGCGACCGTGCAGTTTGCCGGCCTGACGGCGCCGGGCGAGTTCCAGTTCAACGTGGTGGTGCCGCTCTCGATCCCGGATGGGGACCAGCCGATCACGGCCACCTACAACGGCCTGGCGACGCAGGCGGGGACCTTGATCACCGTACAGCATTGAGCTGGGTGGATGCAGTACATTGATAGTTGGTCCCGGGCGATCGATGGGAAGCCCTGTTGCACACCAAGCGGCGCGTCCTGACGGGCCATGGAGCGAACTGAAAGCAGGCTAGATTATGCACCTGATTCCGACCCAAGACGAGGTCGTGGCCGTGTTGCGAGAGACGGGAGCGCTACGCGACGGCCACTACGAATACCCCACGGGGATGCATTCCAACGAGTATCTGCAAGTGCCGCTGGCGCTGCGCTACTACCAGCATCAGCGGATGCTCTCGGTGGGATTGAGCCGCCTGCTGCGCGCCAACCCGGAAATCCGGGCCGGGGTGAGGGATCTTTCGATCGTCACACCGATGACGGGCGGATTGCCGGTGGCCTACGGAGTGTGCGAGTCGCTGCGCTGCCGGCAGGTCTACTGGGCCGAACGGGACCACGAGGGAGAACCATTGCACTTCCGGCAATTCCTGGAGCCGACGAAAGGCGAACAGGTGGTGATCGTCGACGACATTCTGCGCACCGGACAAAGGCTGGCCGAACTGAAGCAGCTTCTGGAATCGCGCGGGGCGGAGGTGGTGGGTCTGGCAGTGATCATTTACCAGCCGACGCCCAGAACGCTCAATTTCGGATCGCTGCCGCTGTACTACCTGGCGAAGTTGGACCGCGCCAGTTACTACCCCGACAGGGCGCAGTGCGAAATGTGCAAGCGGAGCGAGCCGCTCGAAAAAGTCTGGGTGTAGGGCGATTTGCTGAATTGCTGTGCAGAGCGTGACAAACCCGTTACGGAACGTACGATTGGACCCCTCAGAGGCGACTTTTCCACAGGGTTTTGAACAAGTGAGTGGAAAAGGCTGCCAAGTGGTAAATTCGAGTTTACGGTGATGCTTAAACTGAGCTTGCTGGTGATGCTCTTACGGGGGCTGGTGGCGGCACAAACGGGCGGCGCCGAAAAACTGGCGCCATACTACCCGACTCCGGAAACCATCGTAGAGAAGATGCTGCAGCTCGGCAGCTTGAAGGCCGGGGAGAAGGTGTACGATCTGGGGTCGGGCGACGGGCGCATCGTGATCATGGCGGCGCAGAAGTTCCATGCGGACGCAATCGGGGTGGAACTGGACAAGGATCTGTGCAAGCTGAGCACGGACAAGATCCTGAAACTGCGCCTGGAAAAGAACGCGCACATCGTCAACGGGGACCTGCTGAGGCAGAACTACAGTTCAGCGGACCTGATCACGGTTTACCTGCTGCCGGGGTTTATCGACAAAGTTCAGCCGATGCTCGATCAGCAGTTGAAGAAAGGCGCCCGAGTGGTGGCGCACGATTTCGAATTCAAGAACTGGACGCCGGACAAGGTGGAGAACATCGCCGACGACGGCGAGGGGCGAAGTCACACCCTCTACCTCTACCGGAAGTGAGGGACTGATGTTTCCTCCGGAATTCCAATGGCCGCGGTACCTGTCCAGGGCTCGCGTGCTGCTGGCAGCCGTCGCGCTGATCGTAGCGAGCGTTGACACCGGGCGCAACCTGCCGTTCGTAGCGCTACTGGGAGTGTTCCTGGTGGCGAGCGTCCTGGCGGAGTTGCGCGGCAAAGCGCAGCGCGGGATGCTGGGCCTGCTGGCGCTGTTTGCGGACACGGTCTACTTCCTGATTGTGGCCTATTACGGGAGCCCGCGGCTGATGTGGCTGGAGTCGGTGTTTTTCCTTTACCTGCTGACGGAAGCGCTGGTGTTCTACGGGCCGGTGGAGGTGGGAGTGATCACCGCGGGCAGCACGGTTTTCTGCGCGGTCCTGCCGCAACAACGGATTCATCTTCCAGCGGTGGTGCTGGCGGGCGTGCTGGCGTGCGGTTTCGCAGTCAGCAAGCGCAGGCTAAGCCGGCGGACGGAAGAACTGGCGGCGCAACTGGACGAGGCGCGGAAGGCGGCGGAGAAGGCGAGCGAGGATGAGCGGCAGCGGATCGCTTCGGATTTCCACGACGGGCCGTTGCAGAGCTTCATCAGTCTGCAGATGCGCCTGGAGATTCTGCGTAAACTGCTGGATCGCGATTTCGAGGCGGGCGTGCAGGACCTGAAGCAACTGCAATCCCTGGCGCAATCGCAGGTGAGAGATCTGCGAGCGTTCGTGCATAGCATGCGTCCGGTGGATGTGGACGGCGCCAACCTGATCGCCACGGCGCGGCGGACGGCGGAGGCATTCCAGAAAGAGAGCGGCATCCCGGTGACGTTCCTGGGCACCAACAAGCCGGTGGGGTTGCCGCAGGAGATGACGCTGGAAGTTCTGCACATGCTGCGCGAGGCGCTGCACAACGTGCAGAAGCACGCCGCGGCGACGCGCGTGGCGGTGGAAGTGGAGAAGACCGACCGTGGCTTGGAGATTTCGGTGGACGACAACGGACACGGCTTCAGCTTCGCCGGCACGTATTCGCTGGAGGAACTGGAACTGCTGCGGCTGGGCCCGGCGAGCCTGAAGCGGCGGGCGCGATCGTTGAACGCGGACCTGCTCCTGGAATCGCGGCCGGGACGGGGATCGGGCATCAAGTTCCGGATTCCGCTGCAGTGACGGCCAGGATTTGGAACCGCTCGCTGAGCCGTGAAGAAACCGGTTGGCAGGCGAAAGCGCCTACTCGATGTTCGACGGTGAGACCTGGCACACCCGTGCGGCTGAATCCGCGGATGGGATTCAGTGGCGCGATCCGGGCAAGGTGCCAACGCCCGATCCGGCGACGTGGGAAAGCTGCTATATCGCGGCGAATGGATCGGCGTTATTTTACGGCGGGCAGATCTGGTATCGGTACGAGGCCGGGGCGCGAGAGCGGTTGCGCATCGGCCTGCGGGGACAGGCGGTGCTGGAACCGGGGCCGTGGGGAAGTTGGGACGAGCGCGCGGTGGCGGACCCAGACCGCGTGCTGGTGTGGTTTGGCGGCGGCGACGTGGCGCGGATGGACGAAAACATTCACGGGCAGATTGGTTTTGGAGTGCTGCGCCCGGTTAGTGCTACGCTCGAAAAGTGAACGTCGGAATTACCTGTTATCCCACCTACGGCGGCAGCGGGATTGTGGCGACCGAGCTTGGCCTCGAGCTGGCCAACCGCGGCCACGAAGTCCACTTCATCAGCTACTCGAACCCGATCCGGCTGGATGCGGGCATGCCGCGCATTCACTATCACGAGGTGGAGGTTTCGACTTACCCGCTGTTCCAATATCCGCCGTACTGCCTGGCGCTGGCGTCGCGGATGGCGGAGGTGGCGGAGTCCTATGGCCTGGACGTGCTGCACGTGCACTACGCGGTTCCGCATTCGATCTCGGCGATGCTGGCGCAGCAGATGCTGGCGCCCACGCGGCGGCTGCCGTTCATCACCACGCTGCACGGGACGGACATCACGCTGGTGGGAGTGGACCCTTCCTATTTCCCGATCACGAAGTTCTCGATTGAGCGTTCGAACGGGATTTCAGCGGTGAGCGATTACCTGAGAGAGCGGACGGTGGAAGTGTTCGGGGTGGCGAACGAGATCCGCGTGATCAAGAACTTCGTAAACTGCGATCGCTACAAGCCGGACGAGCGAAAAGCCGGAGCGGCGCAGTATGCGCCGGCGGGCGAAAAGCTGCTGCTGCACCTTTCGAATTTCCGGCCGGTGAAGAGGGCGCTGGATTGCGTGCGGATTCTGGCGGAGGTGCGCAAGAGCACGCCGGCGCACCTGCTGATGGCGGGCGACGGTCCGGACCGCGGGCCGGCGGAGCACCTGGCGCGGGACCTGAAGGTGGAGAAGCACGTGTCGTTCCTGGGGAAGCAGAGCCACGTAGAGCGGCTGATCCCTCTGGCGCACGTGCTGCTGATGCCGAGCGAGCTGGAATCGTTCGGGCTGGTGGCGCTGGAGGCGATGGCGTGCGGCGTGGTGCCGGTGGCGACGAACGTGGGCGGCGTGGCCGAGCTGATCACCGACCGAGAGGATGGGTTCCTGGAGGCGGTGGGCGATGTTGCGGCGCAATCCGCGCGGGTGGTGGAACTGCTGACGGACGAGGATCTGCACTACCGGATGCGGAAGGCGGGCCGATGGAACGCCTCGGAGAGATTCTGCGCGGAGAAGATCATTCCGATGTACGAGAAGTATTACGAGGATGTTGTGAAGGGGGCGTAAAGACCCGCGTTGCCGGTCAACTGAACAGGTTGCGGCCGAGGGTCATCAATGCGCCGCCAACGCCCGCCGCGACGTCCGCGGCAACTGCGATCACTACAGCGGCAAAAGCGCGATAGAGCAACGCGCCCCCGTCGGGGACGGCCGCGGCGGGCGCAGCCTCGCCCGTGGACGCCTCATCGCCTGAGGGCCCGGCCTCGGGAGTCCCGGTCAGCGTGTAGGCCTCAGCGGCGGCGGCCGGAGCGGGAGGAAACAAGATCGGCAACACGTGATAACGCAGAAACTGAAGCAGACAGTAAACCGAAAACAGCGAAGCGCCCGTTTGGATCAACACGAATGCGACCATCGGAACGGCTGGATACTGAATCCGCTGATTACCACCGAAGGTAAGCATATTGGATACTTGAATCAAGCCGGACGCCGATCTGACCGAAAAGGCAGCAATGGCGGCCGAGAGGATCGACCAGATCCAGATCTTTCCGTACTTTCTCAGAACCGAGTCAAGGTTTTCGGGAAGGGAATTCGTATCGGGCACGGATATGCTCCTTGGCGCTGAGTGTAACCCGATTGCAGTCCAGCGCAGCGGCTCGTCGAGGATTAGTGCCTTGGCCGAGTGATTTGGTGCTCGTGGACCACCGCTCTCTTACGTTCGCGGCTCGGTGTGCGTGCTGGCGAATTTCCAGGCGTGTTCGATGATGGTCTTCAGATCGGCATAACGGGGGTGCCACGCAAGGCGGCTGCGCAGCTTGGTGGGATCCGCGACCAGGCTGGGGGAATCGCCGTCGCGGCGGGGGCCGATCACATAGGGAACTTTCTTGCCGGTTACTTCTTCCACCACTTTGATCATTTCCAGGACGGTATGACCGGCGCCGGTGCCGACGTTGAACTGGTCGGAAACGCCGCCGTTGAGGAGATACTCCAGAGACAGGATGTGGGCTTGGGCTAAGTCGTCGACGTGGATGTAATCGCGGATGCAGGTGCCGTCGGGGGTGGGGTAATCGTCGCCGAAGACCGTGATGGGGTTGCCGGTGAGGATGGCGCGGAACAGCAGCGGGATGAGGTGCGTCTCGGGCTCGTGTTCTTCGCCTAAGTGGCCGGCGGGATCGGCGCCGGAGGCGTTGAAGTAGCGCAGGCTGACGCTGGTGAGGCGGTGGATCTCATCGAACCAGCGGAGCAGCGTTTCCGCCATGACCTTCGACTCGCCATAGGGGTTGACGGCTTTGATGGGGAAGGTTTCGAGAATGGGGCTGGAGGGCGGATCGCCATAGACGGCGGCGGTGGAAGAGAAGACCATGTGGCGGACGCCGGTTTCGACCATGGCGGTGAGCAGCGAGAGCGAACCGCCGAGGTTGTTGGCGAAGTACCGGGCGGGCTCGCGCATGGATTCGCCAACAGCGATGAAGGCGGCGAAGTGGATCACGGCCTGCGGGCGCTTGTGGCGCATGAGGCCGGAGAGCGCGGCGGTATCGGCGATGTCGAACTCGAAGAGGCGGCCGGCGGGCACGTTATGGCGGTAGCCTTTGGAGAGGTTGTCGACCACGGTGACATCGTGGCCCTGTTCGAGCAGCAGGCGCACGGTATGGGCGCCGATATAGCCGGCACCGCCGGTAACGAGGATGCGTCGGGAGTTCAAGACTCGATTGTAGTAGCATGGCGGTTCTATGCCAAATGGAGCGGAGTTGTTCGTCGCGACGGCCGTGGAGTTGGGGATCGACACGGTTTTCACGCTGGTGGGCGATCACCTGAACGAAGTGCTGGCGGTGGCGGCGCGGAGCGGGATGCGGGTGGTGGATATGCGGCACGAGTCGGGCGTGGCGCATGCCGCGGACGCGTGGGCGCGGATTCACCGGCGGCCGGCGCTTTCGCTGGTGACCGGCGGGCCGGGGCATACGAATTCACTGACGGGACTGGCGACAGCCAGCCTGGCGGGGAGCCCGTTGATCGCGGTGAGCGGCAGCCGGCCGAGCACCATGGCGCACCGGCAGGCGTTTCAGGATATCGATCAAGTAGGGATGGCGCGGCCGGTGGTGAAATGGGCGGCGGAAGTGCCGGAAGCGGGCGAGATCCCGCGGTTTCTGCGGCAGGCGTATGCGACGGCGAATGCGGGGCGCAGAGGCTGTGTGCACTTGACGGTACCGGTGGATGTTTTTACCGGCGAGGGCGGAAGAGCAGCGGCGGCAAGAACGGCGGCGATGCCGCGGCCGGTGAGTGTGTTGGGGAGCGGGGATGTCGCGCGCGCGGTGGAGCTGGTGCGCGAGGCCGAGCGGGCGGTGGTGATTGCGGGGAGCGGGGTGTGGTGGGCGGGAGCGGAAGAGGCGCTGCGGAGGTTCGTCGAGCGGACTTGGTTGCCCCTCTACACGATTACCATGGGGCGCGGGACGGTTTCGGACGAGCATCCGCTGGTGATGGGGTATGCGGACCCGGCGCTCAATTATGCGGTGCATACGGCGTTCCGCGAGGCGGATTTGTTCCTGGTGGTGGGGAAGAGGATCGATTACCGGCTGGCGATGGGGGGCGCGCGGCTGTTTCCGGAAGGTGCGCGGTTCATACAGATCGACGTGCATGAAGAAGAGCTGGGACTGAACCGGCCGCTGGATGTGGCGATTTGCGCGGATGCGCGCGTGGCGCTGGAGGCCATGACGGAAGCGGCGGGCCCGGAGCCGTGGGCGCCGCGGCCCTGGTTGGCGCGAGTGCGGGAGCTGCGGGAAGAATGGCTGGCGCGTCTGGCGGAGCATGGGAGGGATGAGAGCGGGCCGATGCATCCGGCGGCATTCTTCCGGGAATTGCGGCGGGCGCTGCCGCGGGACGTGCTGTATTCGTGGGATGGCGGCGATTTCGCGCATTGGGGAAGGGCGACGCTCGAGGCGCGGCAGGCTGGCGGATGGCTGCGGTTGGGGCCGCTGGGAACGATTGGGGCGTCGCTGCCGAACTCGGTGGCATTGCAACTCGCGCATCCGGGGAGGCCGGTGGCGATGATCACGGGTGATGGCGCGTTGGGATTCTACCTGGCGGAGATGGACAGCCTGGCGCGGCACAAGCTGCCGGTGGTGCTGATCGTGGGCAACGATGCGGGGTGGGGACTCGAGCGAGAATTGCAAAGATCCGCCACGGGTGACGCGGCAACCGTGGCATGCGAGCTGCAATCCGCCCGCTACGATCTGGTCATGAAAGGATTCGGCGGCGGCGGCGAAACTATCGAGCGGCTGGACGAAGTTTCGCCGGCGGTGGAGCGCGCGTTCGCGGCGGGCGTGCCGTATTGTCTGAACGTCAAGATCCGCGGGGCGCGTTCCCCATTCACGGAATGGCAGATCGCGGGCAAGAAGAAAGGGTAAAATGAGGCATTGTCCATGTCGCGGAAGGCCCCCAGTGTGATTGCGATTTACCCCGGATCGTTCGATCCGATAACGAACGGACACCTCGATCTGATCCAGCGTGGAGCGCGGATGTTCGATAAGTTGATCGTGTCGATTCTGCGCCACGACACCAAGAAGCCGCTGTTCTCGGTGGAAGAACGGAGGGCCATGCTCACGGAGGTGGTCCACGTGTACCCGAACGTGGAAGTGGATTCGTTCCACGGGCTGCTGGTGGATCATGCGGCGGCGCGCGAGGCAACCGTGCTGCTGCGCGGAATCCGGGCGATTTCGGATTATGAGTACGAGCTGCAGATGGCGCTGATGAACCGGCGGCTGCGGCCGGACATCGAGACGGTGTTCATGATGGCGAACGAGGCCTATTCGTTCATCAGCTCGCGGCTGGTGAAGGAAGTGTACGGGCTGGGCGGGAATATCTCGGGGCTGGTGCCGCCATCGGTAGAGGCCCGAATGCACCGGAGATTGTCGAAGACCAAACACAAAGGGGCGTAACCAAGCTAATGCAGGCGACCAAGAACCCGATCGCGGAACGGATCTCATCGATCAGCGTTTCCTCGACATTGAAAGTGGCGGCGGACGCGGAAAAGCTTCGCGCGGAGGGCGTGGACGTGGTGGACTTCGGAGCGGGCGAGCCCGATTTTCCGACTCCGGACAACATCAAGCAGGCGGCCGTTCGCGCGCTGGAGCAGAACTTCACGAAGTACACGCCGGCGGGCGGCACGGCGGAACTGAAGAAAGCCGTATGCGAGCGGCACGCGCAGGATTTCGGCACGGATTACCAACCGAGCGAGTGCCTGATCACGGTGGGCGGCAAGCACGCGATCTTCAACCTGACGCAGGCGCTGTTGAACCCGGGCGACGAAGTGGTGATTCCGGTGCCGTACTGGGTGACGTACAAAGACGTGGTGAACTACGCCGGCGGCAAGTGCGTGTTTGTGGACACGGACGAAAGCAACGGGTTCGCGCTGACGGCGGCGATGATCGAGCCGCACCTGACGGACCGGACGAAGATGGCGATTATCAATTCACCGTCAAACCCGAGCGGCGCCCTGGTGGAACGCGAGGAGTTCGAGAAAATCTTCCGCATGACCTCGGCGCGGGGAATCTACCTGCTGACGGACGAATGCTACTGCAAGTTCCTGTATGACAGCAAGCCGTACTCGATTGCGTCGGCCGCGGGAGCGAAGGAAACGGTGCTGGTGGCGGGCTCGGTTTCGAAGACGTACGCCATGACGGGGTGGCGGATCGGGTTCGGGCTGGCGCCGGCGGCGATTGTGGGAGCGATGACCAAGCTGCAAAGCCATTCGACGTCGAACCCCACGTCGATCTCACAGAAAGCGGCGGTGGAAGCGCTGCGGGGTCCGCAGGAATCGGTTTCGGCGATGCTGGCGGAATACCGGCGGCGGCGCGATTTCGTGGTGGAGCGGCTGCGGGCGATTCCAGGAGTGACCTGCCAGGAGCCGCGCGGGGCATTCTACGCGTATCCGAATGTGGGAGTGGTGCTGGGCAAGAACGGGATCGGCAGCGTGCAGCAACTGGCGGAGCGGCTGCTGGCGGAAGTGCACCTGGCGGTGGTTCCGGGCGAGGCGTTCGGCACGGACCGGCATGTACGCATTTCATATGCGACGTCGATGAAGGAACTGGAACGCGGGTTGGACCGTCTGCGCGGGTTCATCGTGAAGAATTCGTAGTCGAAGACTTCGTAACCATGGAGAAGCCCATTCGTCTCACGCCTTCGCTGCGGGAAAAGGTGTGGGGCACGACGCGCCTGGCGCCGTGGTTCGCGGATTCCGCGCAGCCCATCGGCGAGGCCTGGTTTCTGACCGGGCGCGAATTGCCGTTGCTGGTCAAGCTGATCTTCACCTCGGAACGTCTGAGCGTGCAGGTGCACCCGGACGATGGCGAGGACGGGCCGCGCGGCAAAACCGAGATGTGGCACATTCTGGCCGCGGAACCGGGCGCGACGATTGCGCTCGGGTTTCGGGAGCCAATCACGCGCGAGCACCTGCGGGAAGCGGCGAAGACGGGCGAAATCGAGCGGTTGATCAATTGGATGCCGGTGAGGGCTGGGGAGACCTATTTCACCGCGGCGCACACGGTTCACGCCATCGGCGCGGGGATTGTGTTGTGCGAGATTCAAGAGAATTCGGATGTGACGTACCGGCTGTGGGATTACGGACGCGATCGGCCGCTGCACGTGGAGCAGGCGGCGGCGATCGCCGACTTGGGCGTGCATCCGGGTGCTGTCGAGCCGAAGGCGATTGCCGAGGGGCGCGAACTGCTGGTGCGGTCGAAGCACTTTGTGACGGAGTTGGTGCAGGTGGGGCAGTTTGTGCCGGCCGCGGAAAAGTGCCAGTTGTGGATTTGCGTGGAAGGCAGCGGTACGATCGGCGGGGAAGCGGTACGGGCGGGCGAAGTATGGCTGCTGCCGGAAACGGGCGAGCAGCCGGTAGTGCGCGGGCCGGCGCGGTTCTTGCGGACCTGGGCGCCGGAGTAGAGCGGCTTTTCCCAGAAAGCCTGTTTTCCTGCCCATGGCATTCCCACAATCGTTGCGTTACCGTTTATACGGGAGGAGCATTTGCTTGGTGAGCTTTGCTGTGCTTTTCTTTGCGCTACCGATCTCCCTGCTCGCCACAGCGCCGTTATCAGCGGAAACAAAGGCGTACACGTCGCCTGATGGTGCACTGCGGGCGATTGTCGTCACCAAGGCTACGGGTGAATCGCGGGTCGAGTTCCAAGCATCAGGCTGGTCAGGTACTGCTGAGCAGAGATGAGCGATCGAGCGATGGCAGCCATGGATATGAAGTGATCGAGGCAGCATGGACGTCGGACTCGCAATTCTTCGTCGCGACCACGGAGTCAAATGGTGGGCATCAGCCTTGGGCGCGACCGCTATGGGTGTATTCGAGGTCGAAGAACCATATTTTTGAACTTTGGAAATTTGGGGTTAGCGCCACTGGCATCTTTACCCTGAAAACCCCAGACATCACTGAAGTGCCTATCCTTGGATGTGCTGGCGGAGGTCAGTCCCGGATTTTGGTCTTCAGCCTCCATCGTTTCCTATTAACGGGGCGCTTGCCAATCGCGCCGTGTCCCGGTCGATAGTTTGTGTGATTTGGGCGTGTGAACGAAGCGCGCAATCCTGTTTGGCGAACCTGATTTGGGTGCGGATCATGTTATTGCCGTTCACCCGATGCCCAGGTCGTCAATCCGCTCCAGCGGGGCGCCACAGGTGCGGCAGATGAGCGAGTGGCAATCGCCGCAGAGCAGCGGATCGGGGACGGGCTTGGCACAGGCAGGGCAGTAGAATTCGACGGCGGGCTGAACTGGTTCGGGCATGACCTTGTTATTTCAGTGTAGCCTTAAGAACATGCGGGCTACGGGCGAGGGCACTCGACGGTTCGCCGCACGGCGGCGGCCATGACGGCCATCGAAGTCGGCGAAAACCTGGCGCAACTGGACGCGGCGGTGGAAGCGCTGCCCAACTGCCCGGCGGTGTTTTTGCTGTGGCCGCGCGAGGGCGCGCCATACCTTTCGAGGACCGGGCTGTTGCGGCGGCGGCTGCTGCGGCTGCTGAAGGAACGTGAGCGGCCCTCGCGCTTGCTGAACCTGCGGCATACGGTGCGGCGGATCGAGTACTGGCTGACGGGCTCGGGGCTGGAATCGAACGTGGTGATGTATGAGCAGGCCAGGCGGCACTTTCCGGAGACGTATCTGGAACTGCTGAAATTGCGGATGCCGCCGTACGTGAAGATCGTTCTAGGGAACGAGTTTCCGCGCAGCCACATTTCGACGCATCTGACGAAATCGGCCGGGCTGTATTTCGGGCCGTTCCGCTCGCGCGTCTCGGCGGAGCGGTTCGAGGGGCAGTTTCTGGACCTGTTCCAGATGCGGCGGTGCCAGGAAGACCTGGCGCCAACGCCCGAACATCCGGGCTGCATTTACGGCGAGATGGGGATGTGCCTGCGGCCGTGCCAGCAGGTGGTGGGCACGGCGGAATACGGGCACGAGGTGGCGCGGGTGGTGGAGTTCTTGCAGACGGACGGGCGGTCGCTGCTGGAGGCGATCGGGCATTCCCGCGACCGGCTGAGCGAGGAGATGAAATTCGAGGACGCGGCACAACAACACAAGCGGTTCGAGAAAGTGCAGGAGGTGTTGAAGCTGCGCGACGATCTGGCGCGCGACGTGGACCGGCTCAACGGCGTGGCGATTACCAGGTCGCTCGAGGCGGATGCGGTGGAGATGTGGCGAGTGCGCGATGGCCACTGGCAGGAGCGGCAGCGGTTCCGCTTCGGCGTGGAGGAAGGCGTGACGGTCTCGCTGGACCGCAAGCTGCGGGAGAGTTTCGCGGGCGTCGAGGCGCGTAAGCTGGCCGTGCGGGTGCGGCGGGAGTATCTGGCGCTGCTGGCGCGGTGGTATTACTCGAGCTGGCGCGAAGGAGAGTGGCTGGGGTTCGAGAGCTTCGAGCGAATCCCCTACCGGAAACTGGTGAATGCGGTTTCGCGAGTAGGCGGGGCGGGGCGGCAGCTTGTATGATGGAGAATCCGGTCAGGAGGATGGCTGAATGAAAGATTGGGGGTTCGCGCAAACCCACGCTTCGCAGGAGATGGCGGAACTGCATTACTTTTCGGTTAAGAAGGGCGAAGTGGAGTTCATCATCACGGTGAAAGAGTACGTCACCCCGAAGGAACCGACCATGCATTTCTTCGCGCAGACAGACAAGTTCACCAACCAGAAGAACGCGCCCTACCGGCCGTGCGGGTGGGGAAAGACAATGCTGGAAGCGCTGTCGGAGTGCGTGAAGGCGATCAACAAGTTTCCTTACGAGGGCTGAAAGCGAAGTTACCCCAGCAGGTGCAGGACCACGACGCGGCGGTGCGGCGCGGCGCGGTGCTCAAAGAGGTAGATCCCTTGCCATGTGTCGAGCGCCATGCGGCCTTCCTGGACCGGGATGGAAAGCTGCGTCAGCGTGAGAGCGGCGCGGATGTGGGCGGGCATGTCGTCGGCGCCCTCGACGGTATGGCGGTAGAGGCGGGTGTCCTCGGGGACCAGGCGGTTGAAGAAGGCGGCGAGATCGTGAACCACGTCGGGATCGGCGTTCTCCTGGACGGTGAGCGAAGCGGAAGTGTGCTGCACGAAGAGCGTCAGCAGGCCAGTGGAGACGTCGCGGGCGGCCACCCACTGGGCGATGGGGCGCGTGATTTCGTAGAGGCCCTTGCCTTGCGTCGGGACGGTGAGCCGGTGCGTGAACTGTTGCAAGGCGGCGCTACTCAACGGTGACGCTCTTGGCGAGATTGCGGGGCTGATCGACGTCGCAGCCGCGGCGTACGGCGATGTGATAGGCCAGAAGCTGCAGCGGCGCGATTTCCAGGATGGGGGCGAGCAGATCGCTGGCCGGCGGAATCTCGATGACGTGGTCGGCGAATTTGCGCACTTCCTGATCGCCTTCGGTGACCAGCGCCACCACGATGCCCTCGCGCGCCTTCACCTCCTGGATATTCGAGAGGGTCTTCTCGTAGAGCAGGCGGCTTTCGCGGTTGGAGGAATCGTGGGTGGCCAGCACGACCACCGGGAGTTTCTCATCGATCAAGGCATTGGGGCCGTGCTTCATTTCACCGGCCGGGTAGCCTTCGGCGTGGATGTAGGAAATCTCCTTGAGCTTGAGCGCGCCTTCGAGCGCGATGGGGAAATGGACGCCGCGGCCGAGAAACAGAAAATCGGTGGCGCGATGCAGCTCGCGGCCCAAGGCTTCGTAGACGGAGTCGTGGGAAAGCACCGCTTCGAGTTTGCCGGGAATGTGCAGCAGCTCCTGCACGAGCGCACGCGAGCAGGATTCGTCGAGCGACCCGTTGGCCTGCCCCAGGTACATGGCCAGGATGAAGAGCGCGGTCAACTGGCAGGTGAAGGCCTTGGTGGAAGCGACGCCGATTTCGGGGCCGGCGTGGGTGTAAATGGTGCCGGCGGCCTCGCGGGTGATCATGGAGCCGACAGCGTTGCAGATGGCCAGCGTGGGCGAGCCCTTCTGCTTGGCCTCGCGCTGGGCGGCCAGGGTATCGGCGGTTTCTCCGGACTGCGAAATCACGATGGTGAGGGTGTGGTCGCTCATGATGGGATCGCGATAGCGGAATTCGCTGCCGTAATCCACCTCGACGGGAAGGCGGGCCAGCTTTTCGATCATGAACTTGCCGGCCAGGGCGGCGTGCCAACTGGTGCCGCAGGCGATAATTTTGACCTGGCGGAAGCGGGTGAACTCGGCCGGCGCGATATCCATCTCATCCAGAAACACCTGGCCGGTTTCCTGGCTGACGCGGCCCAGGGTGGTATCGCGGACGGCGCGCGGCTGCTCATAGATTTCCTTGAGCATGAAGTGCTTGTAGCCGCCTTTTTCCGCGAGGATGGGATCCCACAGGATGTGCTCGCGTTTGCGGCTGATGGGGTGGCCTTCGAAATCGCTGAGGCGCACGCCATCGCCGGTCAGCACGGCCATGTCGCCATCGGCCAGAAAGATCATGTCCGGGGTGTGCGCGAGGATGGCGGGGACGTCGGAAGCCACGAAGTATTCGCCGTCGCCGGTGCCGACCACCAACGGGGCCTGGTAGCGCGCGGCGACGATCTTGCGCGGATCGGCACTCGAAATCACGGCCAGGGCGAAAGAGCCGGTGAACTCGCGCACGGCGGCGCGCACGGCGTCTTCCAGGTTGCCGTTGAAATGGCTCTCGACCAGGTGGGCGATTACTTCGGTATCGGTCTCCGTGACGAATACGTGGCCCTGAGATTGGAGGCGGTGCTTGAGGGCCAGGTAATTTTCGATGATGCCGTTATGAACCACGACCAGCGAGCCCTTGCAATCGCGGTGCGGATGGGCGTTCTCTTCGGTGGGGCGGCCGTGGGTGGCCCAGCGCGTATGGCCGATGCCGAAAGTGCCCTCGAGCGGGTTCAGCCGGATGACGTCTTCGAGGTTCCGCAGCTTGCCCTGGGCGCGGCGAATGGCGAGCTGGTTGTCGTCGCCATAGACGGCCAGGCCGGCCGAATCGTACCCGCGGTATTCCAGGCGCTTGAGGCCTTCCAGGATGATGGGGACAGCTTCATGCGAGCCGATGTAGCCGACAATTCCGCACATGCTTCATTATAGATGGGCCGCGAACGGACGCGAACCAACGCGAGTCTGCCGGCACATCGCGCGGATCTTCCGAGCCCAAGAAAACATTTTCGAGTACGACCCGGCAGGTACCGGGATTGGGCAGCGGCCGAGCGCCTCAGAGTGGTATAACAGTCATATCAGATGCGCTTTAGCTTCGGTCCTCGAAAGAGCCAGCGTCTCAGGGCCAACCCCAGGCGCGGCATAGGGTTCGAGGAGGCGTGCGAGTTGTTCTCCCAGCCTTATTGGCTCGATCAGCGATCCGACGTTGCGGAGCAGTTCCTGGCCGTCGGCTGGGTGGGTGGCCGGCTGTATTCTGTCATCACCGATTCAGCGCGTCAACGTGGACGTCACTGCCAGCATGCTGGAGGAACTGGATAAGGCCGCCCGGGACCTCAACGTGAGTCGCCAGGCGGTGATCAAGACGCTGGTCCGGCAGGCTCTCGATCAACACTACCTGGCACAACGCGCCAGGCGGCCGCAGTCGGCGTCCTAGCCGCGGCCGGCACGAGAATCGCCGGGAACCTGGGATCTAGTCCCATGACCGCGAGATTTGATGCTATTGGATTACCGCTTGCTAACCGCGCGCGGCTCGGATCAGAGCCGCGAACGTAAGAGAGCGTTGCCGGCCGACGGAACAACTTCTAGCGGTCAAAATACTAGTCCAGGATCTCGACCTTGTATTCTTCGATGACCGGGTTGGCCAGGATCTCGTGGGCGATGGTCTCGATTTCTTTGTGAGCTTCCTCGCGCGTGACGCCGTCGGCAATGGCGATTTCGAAGATCTTGCCCTGGCGCACGTCGGAGATGGTGCGATGGCCGAGGCCGCGAAGCGCGGCGCAGACCGTCTGGCCCTGCGGGTCGAGGACCGTGGACTTGTAAGAAACGAAGACGCGAGCTTTCATGGGGAAATTCGATTATCGCATGGTGGGACGCGGGACCGGCTGATCTAAGGCATGGGGAGTAGCCGTAATTCGGGCATCGGGAAGTCCCGGGCATTGTCGGTGGCGAGTTCGAGGCCGTTGTGAAGCGCGACGGCCGCGACGGTGAGATCGGGCAGAGCTAGTGTGAGACCCTTCTGACGCCACTCCCTATACAACTCACCCGCGACGCGAGCGACATCCCGAGTTACGGGATAGAATTCGAGACTCTCCAGAAACGCTTCGCTCCTCCGGGCCTCCTGCGGGCGCATACCCATAAACACCTCAGTGATGTTGATGGAGCAGCAGGCCAGCAGAGTTCCCTGTGCGATCAGTTGCGCGAGAAGCTCGTTACGGCCATTGCGGTCGTTGATGGCGTCGATGATGACAGTCGTATCGAGCAGGCAAGTGGTGGGCATTTACTCCGATGGCCGGTGCTGCTCGATCTTTTCGAAGCGCTGGAGCGATTGCTTGCGGAGGCTTCGCACCCAGCGCGCGGCCCCCTCAGCCAGCTCGGGGTGATCCTCTGTCCGCCACGCTCCTTTGGCCGCCCGGAGTGCGTTGGCCTGCTGGGCCAGCTTGATCTCGCGTTGGGCCAACTCGACGAGAAATGCCGTGCGCTTCCCGTGGTCGACAATCTTGTCGATCTCGGCAATTACCTCAGCAGGATACGGAACCATAACTCGATGTCGTCTCATAATAGCTTTAGAATGAATTGGTGAGACTAGTTTACCATACTGGTTTATGAGTGGTAAACCACGATGGTGCAGTCGGGTGTGTTACAGAGCCTCGCTCTTGGCCACTTGACCGCGCACCAGCGCCGGCAGATTGCCCCAATCGTCGATCTTCGGCATCAGTTGCCGAAAACCTTCCACCAGCATCCGGTTGGTGCTCACTCTGCGCTTCTTCGCCAGGGTGCGAGCCTGAGCGGCGACGTTCGCCGGCAAGCTAACGCTTTGTTGTACCGTCTTGTTTGCCGTTCTTATAGCACCATTATGCACCGAAGAGGTGCAAACAGGCGAATGCGGCCGGATGACACGCAAGCTGACGCTTGAGTAAAACCCGCGAGCTGACGGGGCTTACAGCTCTAGTTCAGCAGTCTTCCCTGCCTCAGATACGCCGGCGTTTCGACGTCTTCGAGATCTAGCATCGGCTCGGCATCGACGATCATTTCCGGCTCCGGCTCGGGCTCGGCAATCACGGCCGGCGCAGGCGGCATGGGAAGCGCCGTGACGGGCTCCGGCGGGCGCGGCTGGTGGCGGATTTCGGGCATCGCGCGGCGCTCGGCAATCGGCGCGTTCTCGGGCTGGAAGCCCGTGGCGATGACGGTGATCTTGACGGCGTCGGCCAGCGCTTCGTTCATGATGACGCCGAAGTTGATCTGCACCTCTTCGCACGCGGCGGCTTCGCGGATGATGGAGCAGGCCTCGTTGACTTCGTGGAGGCCCAGGCGGCTGGAGCCGGTGATATTGATGAGGATGCCGCGCGAGCCGCAGATGCGGGAATCTTCCAGCAGCGGGCAACTGATGGCCTGGCGGGCGGCGTCGACGGCGGCCTTTTCACCGCGGCCGACGGCGGTGCCCATCATGGCGTAGCCCATGCCGATCATGGTGGCTTTGATGTCGGAGAAATCGCGGTTGATGAGGCCGGGCGTGATGATGATGTCGCTGATGCCCTGGACGGCCTGGCGCAGCAGGTCGTCGGCCACTTTGAAGGCGTCGAAAAAGCTGGTGCCGCGGGGCACCAGCGCGAGCAGGCGGTCGTTGGGAATGGCGATTACGGTATCGACGGTGGAGGCGAGGCGCCCGAGACCCTCTTCGGCGAGGCGCATGCGGCGCGGGCCTTCGAAAGCGAAAGGCTTGGTGACCACGGCGACGGTGAGGGCGTCAAGTTCCTTGGAGAGCGCGGCGATGACGGGCGCGGCGCCGGTGCCGGTGCCGCCGCCGAGTCCGGCGGTGACGAATACCATGTCGGCGCCCTGCAGGATCTCGACAATGCGGTCGGTGTTTTCGAGGGCGGCCTGGCGTCCGATCTCGGGGTTGGATCCGGCGCCCAGGCCCTTGGTCATCTTGACGCCCAGTTGCAGCTTGTTGGGCACGCGGCAGGCGGTGAGCGCCTGGAGATCGGTGTTCATGGCATGGAACTCGACCCCTTCCAGCCCCTCTTCCACCATGCGGGCCACGGCATTGCATCCTCCGCCACCGACGCCGATTACCTTGATGCGCGTCCCGAGGCGAGCCTCTTCTTCGATTTCGTATTTCAGATCGTCCATGTCAGCGTCGCTGATGAGCCCCATTGTTCGCTCCCTTTCGAATCGAGTTATTTCAGTAGTTTTCCCAACCAGCCGGCGGTTGCCCGCCGTTCCTGAGCCTTGAGTTTGGCGGAGTACATGGCGAGTCCGGCGGCGGTCGACCACTCGGGATCGTTCATGGTCTCGGGCCAGTCCTGAATTCCAAACGGCAGGCCGAAGCGCGCCTGGCACTGCAGGACGCGTTCGGCGACATCGCAAAGATCGGGCAGGCGGGCCGCGCCGCCGGTGAGGAAGACCCCGCCCATCAAGGCGCGGTCCATTCCCACGCGGGCCAGCTCGGAGCGCACAAAATGAAACAGTTCCTCGGCGCGGGCTTCGATGATCTGGTTGACGAAACGGCGCGGGGCGTGGCGGTGCTCGCGATTCTCTGGAGTGGGCAAGTCTACCAGCACGTTTTCGGGGCTGGGCTCGGCGAGCGCGGCGCCATATTCCAGCTTGACCAGCTCGGCGTCTTCGAAGCTGAGGCAGAGGCCCTGCGCGAGATCGCGGGTAAAGTGGTCGCCGCAAATGCGGACGGTGGAGGCCAGGTGCAGGGCGTCGCCGTAATACACGACCAGTTGGGTGGATTGGGCGCCGATATCGATGACGGCGATGCCTTCGCGGCGCTCCTCGGGCAGCACGGCGGCGTAGCAGGCGCCGAGGGCTTCGAAGATGGTTTCCTCCACGGCCAGGTGCGCCTGGTTCACGGCGCCCACCAGGGCGTTGTGTTCCTGCACCGAGCAAGTGATCACGTGCACATTAATTTCGAGCCGGGCCGCCAGCATCTTGCGCGGGTTGCGGTGGCCGGGGTGGTCGTCGACCACGAAATCCTGCGGGAACAACTGCAGGAGCATGCGGTCTTCCTGCAACTGCACGTGGGAAGCGCGGTTCACCACGCGGTTGATATCGGGCTGGTCGATTTCGCGCACGTAGCCCAGTTCGATAACGCCACGGCTGGCGGCGCCGCGGATGGTGGGCCCGCCGAGGCCCACGACCACGGATTCGACGAGGGCGCCGGCGGCGGCCTCGGCTTCGCCCAGAGCCGCCAGGATGGAAGCGGTGACGGCGCGCTGATCGGCGATGCAGCCCTTCAACCAGCCCTGCGACGGCACGGCGGAGCAGCCCAGAAAACGCAGGCGGCCCTCCTCGAGGGTGCAAACCACCAGGCGGGTTTTGCCGCTGCCGGCGTCGAGTCCTGCTGCGTAAATCGGCTTGGCTGCCATGGGGCCCCTGCTACTCCTTTGCCAGAATGCGGTCGTCCAACCGCAGGTCGAAAGTCTTGACTTCCGGCGACCGTTTGGCGATCTCCGGGTAATGCGCGAGAAAATTCTGATAGCGGCGCGCGTAATTGGCGTCGCCGAGCATCAGCTCGATGGCGCGGTTTTCCACCTGCGCCACGATGCGGATATCGTCGGGATCGGCGGCGTTGACTTCGGACACGTCCTTGGTGAGATAGCCGAGCTCCTGTTCCACCTGCAGGAAGGCGCGCACGCAATCGCGGCGCTGTTCCGGGGTCTGATCCTCGCGGATGCCGGCGAGCACCGGAAACGTAAACTGCGCCTGGGCGGGCAGATTCAGCAACACGCCGTGAGCGTCGACGAGCAGAACGTTCGAGTGCAGCAGGACGAAGGCCACGGGCTTGCGCTCATGGATGCGAACGGCCAGGCGATCGGGCCAGACGCGGGAGACGGAAGCCTCTTCCACCCAATCGACGGCCAGCAGGCGGCGGCGGCGTTCTTCGAGGGGCGCGGCGAAGATGCTGCGATCGAAATCGCCGGCGAAGATGCGGAGCACCTTGGAACGCTCGGTGTACTGCAGGCCGCTGATGGTGAGCGAAGCGGCGTCGCGGGAGAGCGCAAAGCGGGGGTCGGTGACGACGAACCGGCGGATCTGCAGAGCGGCCATGGCGGTGGAAACGCCCACCACGCCCAGAGCCAGGAGCGAAAGCCAGAGGCGCCATCGGAAGCCGGCCGGTTTTTGGGTTGCGCGAGCCATGTCAGTTCATGCTCCGGAGTCTGTCGAGGAACTTTTCGCCGGCCTGCCAGACGTTGCCGGCGCCCAGAGTAAGGACGGCGTCGCCTTGCTGCGCCACGCCAAGCAGCGCTTCGACGCCGCGATCGATGGTGCCGACGTATTCGACGGCGCGGTGGCCGAACTGGCGGATGCGATCGACCAGAGTTTCGGCGGTGACGCCTTCGATGGGCTTTTCGGAGGCCGCGTAGATATCCATCACGAAAACCGTGTCGGCCTGGTTAAAGGCGCGCGCGAACTCGTCCATCAAGTGGAACGTGCGGGTGAAGCGATGGGGCTGGAAGAGGACGTGGATGCGGCGGAAACCGCACACGCAGGCGCCATCGAGGGTCGCGCGGATTTCGGTGGGATGATGGCCGTAGTCGTCGATGACGGTGATGCCGCGCTCGACGCCGCGCACCTGAAAGCGGCGGTCGACGCCGTTGAATGTGGCCAGGGCTTCGCGGATGGTGCCGGGGGCGACTTCGAGTTCCATGGCGACGGTGATGGCGGCCATGGCGTTGAGCACGTTGTGGCGGCCGGGGATGCGCAGGTGGAAGCAGCCCAGGTCGGCGGCGCGATAGCGGAGGCGGAAATCGCTGGCAAACGGGTCGAGGGTCAATTCGGTGGCTTCGACATCGGCCTGGGCGGTGGTTCCATAGGTGATGGCGCGGCGTTGGATGGCGGGCAGAATGGTCTGCACGTTGGCGTCGTCCAGGCAGACGATCGCGGCGCCGTAAAACGGCACCTTGTTGACGAATTCGATAAAGGCGGCACGGATGGCTTGGATGGACGGGTAGTGGTCGACGTGTTCGCGGTCGATGTTGGTGACCACCGCCAGAATGGGGGCGAGTTTCAGGAAGGATCCGTCGCTTTCGTCGGATTCGGCCACCAGGAAATCGCTGCGGCCCACGCGGGCGCCCGAGCCGCCCATGGTGCTCACACGGCCACCCACCACGACCGTGGGATCGAGCCCCGCGTAGTTGAGGATGGTGGCGGCCATCGAGGTTGTGGTGGTCTTGCCATGGCTGCCGGCGACGGCGATACCGTACTTGAGGCGCATCAACTCGGCCAGCATTTCGCCGCGCGGGATGACGGGGATCTGCAGGCGGCGGGCCTCCTGCACTTCGGGGTTGGATTCGTCCACGGCGGAACTGACCACGAGCGCACGCGCACCGGTGACGTTGGAAGGAGCGTGTCCTTCGAAGATGCGCGCGCCCATGGCTTCCAGGCGCTGGGTGGCCGGCGAAAGCTTCACGTCGGAGCCGCTGATCTGGTATCCGAGGTTGAGCAACACTTCGGCAATGCCGCTCATTCCGATTCCGCCGATCCCCGCGAAATGCAGGTGCTGGGGACGAAAAAACATTTCCTTAACGTATTGTTTCGGCTTGCGGGGCTGCTGTCAATTAAAATCGTGGGATTTCAGGCCCGGGCCACCTCCTCTAAAATGTCGGCGGCGCGCTGCGCGGAGCCCGGATGGGCGAACCCGCGGGCGGCGGCGGCCATGCGATCCAGGACGCCGGGCGAGGCGTACAGCTCCGAAACGGCCGCGAACAGCCTCTCTCCATTCATGTCGGCGTCGCGCACCAGGCGGGCGGCGCCGCCGCGTTCCATGGCCTCCGCGTTGCGGGTCTGATGATCGTCGGCGGCGAACGGGAACGGCACCAGGATGCTGGGACGGCCGGCCGCCGCCAGTTCCGAAACCGCGCCGGCGCCCGAGCGGGACACCACCACATCGGCCTGCGCAAAGGCCGCGGGCATATCGGTGATGAACGGCACGATTTCGCCGGCGAGGCCGCTTTGCGCAAAGGCGCTCTGCAAATCGGCGAGGCCGGAGGGGCCGCTCTGATGCACCATGCGCACGCGGTACGCGGCTCGATGGAAGAGCGGCCAGCTTTCGCGGGCGGCGCGGTTGAGTGTTCGCGAGCCCTGGCTGCCCCCGGTGATCAAAATGTTCAGGACGCCGCCGGCCGGCCGGGGCGGGATGCGGAAGAATTCCTCGCGGACGGGGAGGCCGGTGGTTTCGGTCCTGCCGGAGGGAAAATGGGCAGCCGTCTCGGGGAAAGAGATGAGCGCGCGCGCGACGAAGCGGCCGATGACGCGGTTGGTGAAACCGGGCATGGCATTGGGCTCCATCACCACCACCGGGACGCCTCCAACCAGCGCCGCCATCACCGAAGGACCGGCCACGTAGCCGCCCATGCTGAAGACCGCGGCGGCCTGGCGGACGAATTTGCGGCAAGCGAAGGTGGTGAAGGGCAACCGGAATAAAGTCGCCACCTTCTGCCGGAGCGATACCCGATTTAGGCCGCCGATGTCGATTCTCTTCAGCTCAAAACCCTCGGCCGGAACCAGCCGGGCTTCCATGCCATGAGCGGTGCCGACGAAAAGGACCCGGTGACCGCGCCGGCGCAGTTCCTTGCCCACGGCCAGCGCCGGAATGACGTGGCCGCCGGTGCCGCCGCCCGCCATCAGGAAGTGCTTCATCCACGCCCCCGTGGCGCGCCGCTATGTGGGGCGGACCCCCCGGTCCGCGGCCGACGCCCCCGTCGGCCTGCTCGCGTTTTGCGGGTTGTCATCGTGATCCCGGCGGCGGGACGAGGGCGTCCCGCGCAGACCGGGGGGTCTGCCCCACAGTGAACTTCAGCCGGCATGTTCGCTCACATTCATGAGGATTCCCAACAGCGCGAGGGTGCTCAACAGCGAGCTGCCCCCATAGCTGATCATGGGCAGCGGAATGCCTTTGGTGGGCATCATGCCCAACACCACGCTGATATTGATCAAACCCTGGACCACCACCACGACGGTCGCGCCGAGAGCCAGGTAGCGGCCGAAATCGTCGCGCATGCGCACGGTGGCGCGCAGGCCACGCCAGAAAATCACGCCGAAGCCCATGAGCAGGGCAACGCAACCGGCCAGGCCCAGCTCTTCGCCCACCACTCCGTAAATGAAATCGGTATGAGCTTCGGGAAGGTATCCGACCTTCTGGCGGCCGTTCATCAAGCCGACGCCCGTCACGCCGCCGGCGCCGACGGCGATCTGCGACTGCTCCAATTGGTAGTTGGTATCGCGCGCGGCCAGCGATTCTTCGAGCTTGGCCCGGATGTGGCCCTGGGGGTCGATGCGGTCGGTGAAGTGAAACTGGGGATCGAAGTATTTCACAACGCGGGCCAGCCGGTAGGGCGACAGGGCGATGGAGAGCAGCACGCCGACCAATGCCACGGCGGCGGCGATCATGACGAAGCGCCACTCCAGACCGGCGACGAAGAAGACCACCGCCACAGCGGCGCCCAGCACCACGGCGGTTCCCAGATCGGGCACCACCACCAGCAGGATGACGAGACCGACGGACAGGGCCGCCGGCAGTAGCGTGTTGCGCGGGTTATTGATGGCGCGAGCGCGCCAGGTAACGAAGAATGCCAGGAAAATGACGAGCGCGGGCTTGGCCAGTTCGGAGGGCTGCACGCCGAAAGATTCGCCGGCCCGCAGCCAGCGGTGGCTCTTGCTGTCGAGGATGTAGACCGCGATCAACAGCATGATGGCGATGCCGATGGCGGTGAAGGCCACGGCGGGGGTCTGGAAGCGGCGGTAGGGCATGCGTTTGAGGGCCATCATGACCACGATCGCCATGGCCGCCCATTCGAGCTGCCGCACCACGAAATGCCAGCTCGATCCGGGCCGCGGGTCCATGGGGGACATGATGGAAGAGGCGCTATAGAGAATCAGCACCCCGAAGGCCACCATCACCACCACGGTGACGAACAAGATCCAATCGGTTTTGAGTCTTTGACCCATATCAGTCTTTCTCCGGCAACTGCTGGACGATCTGTTTGAACACGCGGCCGCGATGTTCGTAGTTTTCAAACTGATCGAAGCTGGCGCAGGCGGGCGCAAGCAGGACGGTGTCGCCGGCGTGGCCGTGGGCGTAGGCGTAGGCGACAGCCGCCTCGACGGTTTGGGAATCGACCAGCGGAACGGCGCCCCGCAACTGGGCGGCGATCTTGGGCGCAGCGGCGCCCACCAAGAGCGCGGCGTGCGCGCGGGCGGCCAGCGGCGAGCGCAGGGCGGCGTAATCGAGGCCCTTATCTTTGCCGCCGAGGATCACCCAGAGGCCGCCCGGAAACGCGTCGATGGCTTTGAGCGTGGCGTCCACGCTGGTGGCCTTGGAATCGTTGTAGAAATCGATGCCGCCGGCGGCGCGGACGAATTCGAGGCGGTGCTCGACGGCCTGGAACGTGCGGACCGCCGCGGCGATCGAGGCGCGATCGACGCCGGCCCGCGCGGCGGCCACCGAGGCCGCCAGCACATTTTCGATGTTGTGCCGGCCGCGAATGGGGATCTCGCCGGCCGTCATCAGCAATTTGCCGTCGAGCACCAACTTGCCCGCGCACAGGCCCGCGCCGGTAGAGACTTTGCGGTTGCCGCTGAACCACTCCACGTGCGCGGCGGTCCGCCCCGAGTATGCTGCGCACACCGGATCGTCGGCGTTGAGGATGGCGTAGTCGCCGCGGGTCTGCGTTTCAAACAGCCGGCCCTTGGCCGCGGCGTAGTTCTCAAAAGTGTGATGGCGGTCCAGGTGGTTCTGCGTGACGTTGAGGGCCAGGCCGATGTGCGCGCGGAATTCGGAAATGGTTTCGAGCTGGAAGCTGGAAAGTTCGAGCACGTTCCACATGCCGGGACGGGAGCTTTCCACCATGGCGGTGACCGGCGTGCCGATGTTGCCGCCCACCTGCGCGGGCACTCCGGCTGCCTGCAGGATGTGGCCGATGAGGCTGGTCGTGGTGGTCTTGCCGTTCGAGCCGGTGATGCCGATGGTCTTGCCCTGGAGGAACGGCGCGGCCAACTCAACTTCGCCGACGACGCGCACGCCGCGGCGGCGGGCTTCCACCAGCGGCGCGAGATCGGCGGGCACGTCCGGCGAGAGAACGATGAGGTCACAGTCCTGGAAGACTTCGGGGGTTTGCTTTTGGAAGGGAATGCCGAGCCGGGAAACCAGCTCATACCCTCCGGGAAGCTGCTCGAGGCCCTTGAGATCCGTGACTCGCACACGCGCGCCGTGGCGCACCAGCAGCTCGGCGGATGCCATCCCGGATTTCTTCAGCCCGACCACCAGCGCTTTTGTGCCGTTCCAATCCATGTCTATCTCAATTTCAACGTGGAGAGCGCCAACAGCGCCAGCACCAGGCCGGCGATCCAGAAGCGCACGATGACTTTCGATTCGGTCCAGCCGAGTTTCTCGAAGTGATGATGCAGCGGCGCCATCAGGAAAATGCGCTTGCCGCCGCGCAGTTTGTAACTGCCCACCTGGAGGATCACCGAGACGGCCTCCAGCACGAAGACGCCGCCGATGAACAACAGCAGCACTTCCTGCTTGATGAGCACGGCGACCACCGCCAGCGCTCCGCCCAAACCGAGCGAGCCGACGTCTCCCATGAAGATCTCCGCGGGGTGCGCGTTGTACCAGAGAAAGCCCAGACTGGCTCCGGTCATGGAACCGCAGAAGATGGTGAGCTCGGAGGTGCGGGGGTTGCGCGCGAGCTGCAGGTATTCGGCGAGCTGCGCGTGGCCGCCGGCATAAGCGAGCATGGTGAGCGCGCCGGAGGCGATGACCATCAGGCCAATGGCGAGGCCGTCGAGGCCGTCGGTGAGGTTGACCGCGTTGGAGGTGAAGACCACCACCAGGCAAACGAAGATGCAGAACGGAGCGGCGCCCAGAGCATACGTCCACGGGTTGTGTAGCCAGGGCTCGATGAGCAGAGTGGGCTTGAGCTGCTTGAAAAACGGAATGTTCATCGCGGTGGAGAAATCGCCGTAGGCGCGCATCACCAGCAGCGCCGCCGCCAGGGCGAAGCCCGTCGCGAACTGGTAAAGGAGTTTGCGCGTGGCGGTGAGGCCCAGGTTGCGGCGGTTGGTCACCTTGGCATAGTCGTCGAGGAAACCAATCCAGCCGAAGCCGACCAGCGCGGTGATGGCGATCCACACGTAGGGGTAGCGAAGGTCGGCCCACAGCAGGGTGGGAATGACGATCGAGATGATGATGAGGACGCCGCCCATGGTGGGAGTGCCGGCTTTCTTCTGATGCGATGCGGGGCCCTCCGCGCGGATGTACTGGCCAATCTGGAATTCGCGCAGCTTGGCGATGAGCCACGGGCCCAGCGCGATGCACAGGAACAGCGCCGTAAGGCTGGCGAAGGCCGTGCGGAAGGTAGTGTAGCGGAAGACGCGGAGCGGGCTGGCGAATCGGTAAAGCTGTTCGTAGAGGAGGTAGTAGAGCATGGTGGATTAGACCAGGAACCTTTCCAGAGCGCGCTCCACGTGCACGCCTCGCGAACCCTTGAACAGGACGGCGTCGCCGGGGCGGGCGGCCCGGCGCGCGAAGTCCCCGGCCTCGGCGGAGTCTTCGAAGAAATGGGCGGAAGAAGAGGGAAGCCCGGCGGCCACGGCGGCTTCCGCCATGGCGCGGGCGTGGCCGCGCACCGCAATCAGCAGATCCACTCCATGCCCGGCCGCATACCGGCCCACGGCGCGATGCAGGCCGTCCGAGGCATGGCCCAGCTCGAGCATTTCTCCGAGCACGGCGATGCGATGTGCGGCGGGTGTTTCGCCGAGCACGTCGATCATCGACTGGGCGGCCTCGGGGTTCGAATTATAGCAGTCGTTCCAGATCACGATGCCGTTGTGCTCGATTTTTTCGCCGCGCATCTTGCCGATGGCGAAAGTGCGGACGGGCTCGCGCAAGCGCCCGGGCGCGATCCCAAATTCGCGGGCCACGGCGATGGCCGCCAGCAGGTTCATCACGGCGTGGCGGCCCACCAGGCCGGTATCGTAGTCCACGCCGCAGGCGCGAAAGCGGGAGCCGGCGGGGCCGAATTCGACGGCTTCGGCGCGCACATCGGCGCCGCCGGCAAAGCCGAAACTGACGGAGCGGCCGCGATGGACTTCGCGGAAGCGCGCGACGCGGGCGTCATCGGCATTCAGCACGGCGACGCCATCCGGCGGCAGCGCTTCGATGAGCTCGCGCTTGGCGGCGGCCACGCCTTCAATGGAATCGAAAAACTCGACGTGGGCGTAACCGACGTTGGTCACCACGCCGATCTGCGGCGCGGCCATGGCGGCCAGTTCGCGAATCTCGCCGGTGTGGTTCATTCCTATTTCGAGAACGGCGGCGCGGCAGCCGTCCGGGAGCCGGAGGATGGAGATCGGCACGCCCACGTGATTATTGAAATTACCCACCGTTCGTCCCACCGCAAACTCGACTTCGAGCAGATGCGCGATGGCGTCCTTGGTGGTGGTCTTGCCCGCGCTGCCCGTTACCCCAATCGCCGTCCGGCCCCATTGACGCCGCGCCCAGGCGCCCAATTCCTGCAGGGCGCGCAACGTATCGCTCACCAGCAGTTCGCCGTCCGGCAAACCTCCCGGCCGGTCCACCACCACCGCGGACGCGCCCTTCTCCGCCGCCGCCGCCAGAAAGGCGTGGCCATCGTGGTTGGGACCGCGAAGCGCAAAATATACATCGCCGGGATTTTGTGTCCGGGTGTCCACGCTCCAACCGGCGACGGGGATGTCCGGAGCGCGCCCGGCGGCCCGCATGGCGCGCGCAACTTCTTGTAAATTCAGGGTCATGGCTCACGACGTCTTGACGTACCCATAACCCTTCAGCAGTTCTCTCGCCACCGCCCGATCGTCGAATGGAATGGTACGATCCTTCAAAACCTGGTACGGCTCGTGGCCCTTGCCGGCGAGGATGACGATGTCGCCTTCCCGAGCCTCCTTGAGGGCGCGCGCGATGGCGGCGGCGCGGTCGGGCTCGACCAGGTGCGCGACGTCGAACCGGCGGATTCCCACCAGGGCGTCATTCATGATCGCCAGGGGATCTTCGGAGCGCGGGTTGTCGCTGGTGAGAACCACCAGATCGCTGCCTTCGGCGGCGGCGTAGCCCATGAGGGGACGCTTGGCGCGGTCGCGGTCGCCACCGCATCCGAACAGGGTGATGATGCGTTTGGGATTGAGGCCGCGGGCCACCGCGATGACGTTGCGAAGAGCATCGTCGGTGTGAGCGTAATCCACTACTACGACGAAGGGCTGGCCCTGGTCGACGCGCTCGAAGCGGCCCGGAACGGCGGGAAGATCGGCGATGCCGCGCGCCACCGTCTCCGGCGGCATGCCATATGAGAGGCCGGCTCCGCAGGCCGCGAGAATATTGTACACGTTGATTTTTCCGATGAGCGGCGATTCCACCGCGAAACGCAGCTTGCCGAACTGCACGTCGAAGCGCAGGCCCTGAAGGCCGGACAAGACGTGTTGCGCGCGCAGGCTGGACTCCGCGCCAAGACCATACCAGAAGACTTCGGTTTGCGGGTGAAGCTCGATGCGGCGGGCGAATTGGTCGTCGCGATTCAGCACGGCGAAGCGCGGCGGGGGAGCGCCGGCGCCCGCGAACAACATCTGCTTGGCGGCGAAATAAGCTTCCATGGTGCCGTGAAAATCCAGGTGATCGCGCGTCAGGTTGGTAAACACGGCGGTATGAAAGTGCAGCGCGTAGACGCGGCCGAGCGCGAGCGCGTGCGACGAGACTTCCATGGTGGCGTGCGTGCCCCCGGCCTGCCGCAGGTCCGCGAACAGCTTCACCAGTTCGAGCGATTCGGGCGTGGTGTTGGCCGCCGGAAGCACGCGCCCGGCGAGGTGATACTCAATGGTGCCGACCAGCGCGGTGGTGTGGCCGGCGGCGCGCAGGATGGAATCGAGCAGGTACGCAGTGGTGGTTTTGCCGTTGGTGCCGGTGATGCCGGTGAGCGAGATGTGCTCATCGGGGCGTCCAAAAAAATTGCGGGAGGCGATGGCCAGAGCGTGGCGGCCGTGCTCCACGGCAATCCATGGCGAGACGCCCTCCGGCGGCTGCGATTCGGAGACCACGGCGGCGGCGCCGCGCGCGAGCGCGTCCTCGGCGAAGCGGCGGCCGTCGGTGCGGCTGCCGGGGAATGCGAAAAACAGGTAGGCGGGCTCAACGCGCCGCGAATCGTACGCCAGGCCGGCGACCGGCCGAGAGGCAAGTTCGGGCGCGAGGGGCTGTTTCAGCCCAACGCCCGAGAGTATCTCGCCCGTGGTCATCGTGCAAACTGTACGCGAATGCGTTCTCCTGCGTGTAGGACGGCGCCCGGCGGCGGATCTTGAACGCGGGCGATGCCGCTGCCGTCGGGTTGAACCGTCAGTCCTCTAGCCGCCGCTTCAGCCAAGACCGCCCGGAGGGACATTCCCCGAAAGTTGGGAACCGCGGATTGCGCCGGACCAAGCGCCGCGGGCTTGGCAGCCGCCTGTGCGGGCGCTGCCGCCGCGGGACGATCGCCGTCTTCGGGATCTTCCAGGATGTTGGGCTGCTTCGAGCCCAGGTCGGCGATGGCCAGATCGTCGATCGCTTCGTTTTTCGCAATCAGGGTTGGGGTTGCCGGCTGCCGATCGGGCAGATCCTTGGGAACATCCAGGATGCGCAGCGCTTCGGTCGCGACGGCGCGGAACACCGGGGCCGCCGCCGCGCCACCAAAGCCGGCCTGCCCGTGCGTGCCGTTGAGCGTCACCACCACCACCACCGCCGGGTTCGTCAGCGGCGCGAAGCCCATGAACGATCCGTTGTAAGCGTGCGTATAGTGGTGCGCGGCGAAATCGTAGATCTGCGCGGAGCCGGTCTTGCCGCCCGCCGTGTAGCCCTCCAGCCTGGCGCCTCGCCCCGTGCCTACAAGCACCACGCCTTCCATCATCTGCCGCATCTTGATGGCGGTTTCCGGCTGGATGACGCGCACCGGGGGCGCGGGCGAAGTGGCCTGGCCCGCGGTCTTCAGCACCAGCCGCGGCCTCACCAGCAGCCCGCCGTTTGCCACCACTGACGCGGCCTGCGCCAGTTGCACCGTGGTGACGCTGATTTCCTGCCCCATGGAAATCGAAGCCAGCGATGTGGCGCCCCACAGCGGCAGCCGGCGCAGACGGCCCCGGTCTTCTCCGGGCAGCGTGATTCCCGTCTTCTGGCCGAAGCCGAAGCGGCGCACATAGTCGTACATCTTCTCGCGCCCCACCTGCAGACCGATTTCAATGGCTCCAATGTTGCTCGAATGCGCCAGCACCTCCCACATATGGACGATGCCCATGCCGCCGTGCGAATCGTGAATCGTTCTCGTGAACAGCGTGAGCACGCCGCCGTGGCAGTTGATCAGGCTCTCCGGCCCCAAGGACGTGGTTTCAAGCGCGGCGGAAAGCGTGATCACCTTGAATACCGAGCCAGGCTCGAAAGAAACGCCGGTAGCGTGGTTCTCGCGGCCGGCATCGTTCACCGAGACGGGAGGTTCGTTGGGATCGTAGGTGGGGTAACTGGCGAGCGCCAGAACCTGCCCGTCGTAGGGATTCATCACGACCACGCTGCCGCTGAGCGCGTTGTGCGCCTCCACGGCGGCCGCAATCTCGCGTTCCGCGACGAATTGCAGCCGCTCGTCGATGGTCAGGGTGATGGTCGAGCCGGCACGCCCCTCGCTGGCCATTTGCTGGTCGATGCCGCGGTGGCGGGCGTCGGTGAGCAGCCGGGCCTGGCTTCGCTCGCCACAAAGCTCCGCATCGAGCGCTTTCTCGATGCCGGCGTTGCCGGACTCCGCGAAATCGACGCCGCCCAGGACGTGCGCCGCCAGCGTGCCCTTGGGATAGTGGCGGTGGCTCTCGGTCTCGATATGAATCCAATCCAGGTTCAGCCCTCTGAGGTTCTCGGCCTCCTGCGGCGTGATGTCGCGTTTGACCCACAGGAAGCCGCGGTGACTGTCAAAGGTCGCTTTGATACGGCTGTACAGTTCGGCCTGATCGAGGTGGAGTTGATTCGCCAGCAGGCTGGAATTGAGCTTGAGGTCCGGCAGCTTCAGCGGATCGACTGTGACGGATTGCGTGCTCAGGCTCATGGCCAGCGGGCGGCCGGTGCGGTCCAGGATGGGGCCGCGGGCAGCCGGAATCTGGATGAGGTGCTCCTGGCGGGCCCGGGCCTTTTGGACGTAGTCCTGGTGATGGACTATCTGGAGCTTGATCAGGTTGTAGAAGATGGCCGCGCCCCACACGAAGACAAGACCGGCCACCCATGTGAGACGTCGATCCACCATGCCGCGCCGCGTGACCGTGTCACGCTCCTCCTTCGCTTACTTTTTCACCATCGCGACCGCGCTATCGGACTGGTTGTCGAGATGCACAACCTGGCTCGACGAAGGGGTCACAAGGTTCTGCTTCTGCGCCAGTTTTTCCAGCCGCTCGGGGCTCAGGAGCTCGGCTTGCTGGAGTTCCAGCGCGCGGCGCTCATCGGCCAGGCGATGTGCTTCGGCGCGCAGGACTTCGATGCGGTAACCGGCCAGGGTGGCGGCCGCGCCAGGCGCCAGAACACCGGTGAGCAACGCCAGGGCCAGACATGCCGCGCCGATGGCCGACCAGCATTTGCCGCGCGATTCCGGATCGGCTTCGCGCACCAGCCGCGAATTGTCGATTTTCTTGCAATAGAAAAAGACGTCTTCGTGCGGAAGCGCGCGCAACAGGAACGGGTCCCGTTCGATTCGCGCGCTTTCCGTCCGGGTGACGGGGGCCTCCGCGCCCGCCACTATGGCTGTTCTTCGGAAAAATTGTGGCATCGTTGCCATGGCTGCGTTACCTCTCTAGTTCATCTCGACGGCGCGCAACTTGGCGCTGCGCGACGGCGCGTTTTGGGCAATTTCTTCCTCGCTCGGCTGCAGCGGATGCTTGGTCAAAATGGCCGCTCGCGCCTGGCGTCCCAGCTCCCTGAATTTCTCTTTCACTTTTCGGTCGTCGATGGACATGAATGCGATGACCACCATACGCCCGCCGCTGCGCAACAGGCCGGGGCCGGTTTCCAGCAGCCGGTCCAACTGGCCTGGTTCATCGTTGACCGCCATTCGCAACGCCATGAAAGTTTTCGTGGCGGGATGCAAACGGCCCGTCCTGGGCACGGCCCGCTCCACTACATCGGCCAGATGCAGTGTGCTCCGTATGGGCCGTGCTCGGACGATTGCTCTGGCTATCTTCCGCGCCCTCCTTTCTTCGCCTAGCTGAAAGATCAGGTCGGCGAGCGCCTTTTCGGCGTTGTAATTGACCAGATCGGCCGCGGGCATGCCCGTGGTTCGATCCATTCGCATGTCCAGCGGCCCATCCGCCAAAAATGAAAAGCCACGCTCCGGCGCGGTGAGCTGATACCGGCTCACACCCAGGTCCGCCAGCAGGCCATCGATCTTGTTTAGCCCGTTCGACTGCAACGCCGATGGCAGGTCCTCGAACGATCCATGGTGATACCGGATCCGTCCGGCCCACTCGGCCGTGTTGCTGCGCGCCATCTCCAGAGAATCCGCATCGCGATCGCTGGCGATCACCAAACCCGTGGTGAGACGCTGCGCGATGAGCGCCGTGTGCCCGCCCAACCCGGTGGTGGAGTCCAGATACACTCCGTCGGGCCGCACCGCCAGGAGTTCGAGCGCTTCGGCGGCCATGACTGGAAAGTGCATATGCCATCAGTTCAGCCCCGCGGCTTCGAGCAGCGCCACGTCGTCGCTCGAGACCTGCGCCGCCTCGCGCTTGCGTTCTTCGTAGATCTTTTCGCTGAGCACTTCGATGCGGCCGCGGTATGCCATGAGCCGCACCGGTTGGTTCTCGATCTCGAGCTCGCGCCGCAACTCGGGCGAGAAGATGACTCGGCCCTGGCTGTCCATTTCAGCTTCAGCGCCCAGGTCGTTCGCGTTGAAGGCGATGTTGCGGGCGAGCTTCACGTTGTCGCGGTACGATTCGAAAAACTTTTCGTTGGTGCGCCAAACTTCGATGGGGTATATTTGCGCTGTACGGCGATCCAAACTGGTGACAAAGAGCTTCTTTTCCTTCAGGACGGCAAAATACTGCTGGAAGGTCGCCGGCAGCTTCACGCGACCTTTATCGTCCAGCCGTCCGGGATACATACCCCGTGGCGGCTCGACCATCAGCAGTTGTTGACCCAGGATCTCCACAATTAATCCCGTTTATATCCACTATTGGCCACTGGCCACAACTAATAGTGCCACGACACTTAGTGTTTTGCAAGAGGGAAATTGCAGGATCTTACTGACAGGGACGGAGTTACATCGATACCACCCGATCTACACTGATCGGGAAACATACCTATATATAGATTTGAGGGCGAAGGAAAAACGAAGAAGCCAGGGGGCTGGCGGACCAGCCCCCGAAGAAAGGAAACTTACTACTGGATGGGTATCGTGCAGATCACGCTATTAATCGCGTTGATAGATCCAGCAGGGACGACGCCAACCGAGAAGCCGATATTGTTACCCTGAGGGGCATTCGCCGGGACGATGAACGCCACTTCGAAGACGCCGATCATGTTGGCGCCAATGCGTGCACTGGTGACTGTGGCGCCGCCGGATCCGCTGATCCCGACAATGACCGTACCGGTAGCCAAAGCATCGGCGCCGATCAGGTCGGCGCCGGGGTTATCCACCTGGCCGGTTCCCACGCTGGGAACGGTTGGCCCGAGGCCCGTGACGTAGACGCGCACGATTTCAGTGCGTCGCGCCGGGTTGCTTAAAGAAACGAAGCTCCCGTCGGCACGCAGCGCCACCGCGCGCAGCGCGCCGTCGGAGTAGGGGACCTGGAAGATTCCCGGCGCCGCAGCCAAAACCTGCACGTTGACCGCGGCGGAACCGGCCCCGACGTTGACCGTGACCGGAACGCTGGCGGCGGGCGTAACTTCGCACGGCACCTGCACCATCAGTTGCGGCTGCCCGTTGACCAAAGTGGCGCTGAAAATGGGCGCGTAATAGATATTGTTGCTGGTGAATGCGACCGAGATTCCGTTCGCCGAGGTCGGCAGCGGTCCGAAAACCGGGGGTGGGAAAAGACCGGCGGCTCCGTTAGGATCGAGGCCCGCGGCCGTAATGGTGGCGATGCCGCACGGCGAGATGAAGCCCGACTGGCCGCTGGCGGCGTTGGCGAAACTGGCGGCGGTGAGGGTCGGACCTGGGGGATTGACGGTGAGGCTGAAGGTGACGGAGTAGCCCCCCGGGATGGAGGCTGTCACGGTGGCCCCGCCGGTAACCGAACCGGCCGTCACGGTCACCCCGGTCTGCCCCGCGCTGTTGGTGACGCCGGAATTGGAAGAGAGCGTCACGGGTCCGGAGGACGAGAATTGCACCGTGTAATTGGGCACCGGGCCGGCGCTGCTATTCACCTGCACGATCAAGGCCGCCGGGAAGTTGGTGTTGATGACGGCGTTCTGCGGGTTGCCGGAAACTATTGAGATGCCGTTGGGCGTGGGGCCGGTGGGCGTCACCGTCAGAGTGAAGGTCTGGGAGAATCCAGCCACGCTGGCTGTCACCGTAACCGTACCGGTAGCGTTACCGGCGGTGACCGTGACCTGCGCTTGCCCGCTATTGTTGGTGACGGCGGTGCTCGCAGACAGGATGCCGGGTCCGGAAACCGAGAATTGCACCGGGTAATTTGTGAGGGGGAAACTGTTGCCGTTGACCTGGACGATCAATGGCGCGGCGAAGGCTGTGCCGGCAACCGCGCTCTGCCCGTCGCCGGAGATCTTCAGGAGTTTCGCAATGGGCACGACAGCGGTTTCAGTGAAGGTGGCGTTGATGGCGGAGTTGCCGACAAGCGACACGGTGATGTTGACGTTGCCGGCCGCCAGGCCGGAGAAGCTGGCCAGCGTGGAAACTTCGCCGTTGTTGTCCGTGGTGGTGGTAGTGTTCGTCAGTGCCAGCGCTCCGGCCGGGTTGGGGGACCAGTTTACGTTGACGTTCTGGACGGCGTAGCCGTTCGAATCCACGACCTGTGCAATCAGCTTACCTAACGATTGCGCGGGGCCCAAAGCCTGGTTGTTGCCCTGTACGAGCTTGATGGCCGCCGGGGCGCCGGGGACGGCGGCGAAGTTGTAAGGGCCGTATTCCTGCAGGTAGAGCGGGCCCCCGGCGGTGCCATTTACGGTGCTGGTGGCCACGCCGCCGACTATGACATAGAACTGGCCGGCGCCGCTGCCGCCGAGCACGGGAGTGCAAGTGGCGTTACCGTCGGGACCGGAGAGAACCGCACCGGGGTTGCCGAACGAGCTGGACGAGCTGGATGGAGCGCACGTAATGGTGGCCAATGTTGTCTGGCCAGGTGCGAGGAGGAGTTGGACGGTAACATTCGGGACGCCGTCTGCGGCCAATCCTTCGCCGCCAACGAACACCTGGATATTCGGAAGCGTCGAGCCAGAATTCCCGGCAGGCACTGTTGAACCGAGCAACTGGCCGTTCATGGTCGGTGCGTTAGCAGTCACCATCGAGTTGCCGTTCCGGTCGATCAGGGCATATGTCTCGTAGAAGGTCGCCGAGGGGTTGCCGCTATTGGCGACGATGGTGGATAGCAGATAAGGCAGCGTGAGGGTGCCGTAGAGGAGCGTCCCGGTCTGGTACAGCGGCGTTGTGCTCATGCCGTTCGGGTCGGTGGTGGTGGTGGTGGTGGCGCCGCTGGTGTTGTTGGTTGGACCAACGGTGGCCTGGCCGGTTTTGACGGTCCACGTGATGGTGGCGTTGGCCACGCCATTGCCATTGGCATCGAGCGCCTGGACCGTAATGGGTTGGAAGAACTGCAATGTGGAGTTATAGGCCGGGCTCACCGCCTGGCCGTCGCCCGATATGATCTTGAGGCTCGCAACCGTTTGCGCCGCTGCCACGCGAGCACCCAATAGGGCTACGAGCATCGCGGCGATTACAATCATCCTGGATCGTGGCAAAACTTCCTCCTGGTTCCGGGGGAACACTCATGGAATTGGGATGGACGCGGAGAGAATTGCATTATAACACCATTCGCGCCGCGCCGGCCCGCGCGAAAGTGCAAAAAAAAAGAGGGGAGCCGAAGCTCCCCTCCAGGAAAAACATCGGAGTTGATTCTAGTGAACGAGTTGCTCGATGCTCACGCCACGGCCATTGCCCAAAGCAACGTTGGGAACCAGTTCGAGAGCAAGGTAGCTGGAGAACAACCCGCGCAGGCCAAGGTCGGTCACCGCTGCGTATCCATGAGCGTACTGGAAGTTGCAGACGGCGATTACGTAACCCTGGAAGCCCGGGAAGACTTGCGAAGCCAGGACGGTCTGAACCGTACCAGGAGAAACCACCGGGAAGCAGTTCGTGCCCTGGACCGGATTCGAGATCAGGTCGCAACCTTTGAGAACCGCGGGAGCGGCAGACTGCGCGCCGGAACTCGACAGGGTCCAGCCATACGGATACAGCGTGCAGGAGCCGGTCTCAGCCAGCGTGCCGGCTGGGTTGGCCTTAGTGGGGAGCGGCGTCGTCGGAATACCCAGGGCACCGAACGGATCCATGGAGGTATTCGCAACGGCAAGACCGGTGTCAAAGCCCTGCCCGAGGCCACCCGACGGATTTGCGGTGACGAACGGGTACAGCAGCGTGGTCTGGCACAGCCCGATACTGATCCACTGGTAGGTGGTCGGGTTGAGTACCGTGAAGCGCGGAATGATGTTCGTTCCGGCCGACGTACCAGCGCTCGCGGCGAACGCGCCCTGGCTCGGCTCGGGAGCGAAGCTCAAGGCCACATTGTTGGTCGTCGGACTGATGGTGGTGATCTGCGGCAAGCCATACGGGTTCGCGGTAGTGATGGCGCCCGGATTAGCCGTGTAGCTGATATACACTTCGAATGCAAGCGTATCGATCGTGGACGGCTCGGAGTTGGTGACTTCCCAAACCGCGGTGGCAACGCCGCTCGAATTGGGCGCGAGCGGAACCGCCGGAAGGGCGTGGCCGCCGGTAGCGACAACCGTCGAAGCAATTGGCGTGAAGGCGGTGCCATCGGATGTGGACTCGCCAGTTCCCGTCGCCACCAGGAGTGCGGTCGACTGGAGATAGGTGGCCGTACCGGCAGTCGCCAGGACGCCGGTAGTGTTGATGGTCGACACATACAGCGTAATGCCGGCCGGGATGTTGGTGAAGACGGCCTTCAAACGCGTACCGAAGTCCGCCAGGCCCGCGGTGTAGACCGTAGATCCGCCGGAGACGTCGGTGCTGATGATGAGCCCGGATTCGGAGTTCGAAGCGAAACCGCCATACAATCCGCCGGGGATGTTCTGGAACCACGGTGAAGCGGTATTGGTTTGCTCGGCGCCATACTGAACGTTGTTCAATGGCACGACACGCGTCTTAAACGCAGTGGGGAAGCCCTCCTTAAATGTCAGAGTGTCCGAAAGGGCGGTAGTCTGGGAGTTGCACTGGTAGAAGGAGGTTACCGTGCCGTTGCTGGTAATCAGGCCAGGGCTGATCACGACGCCGACCGGGAAACTGCTCCCGGTCCCGCCCGCACCCAGCGGAAGGACCGTCGACGGGCTGGTCGAAATCGTTGCGTTAACCGGCGCCTGATTGGCGAGCCCGACGGCCGGGAAACGAAGGTTGGTGATGCGGAAAACGCGGGAAAGGCCCGTGGTGACCGGCGGAAGCACCGGAACGCCATAGAACGTGACCGTGTTGGCGCCAACCTGGTTCAGGTAGCCCTGATACACGTTCTGGGCAGCCGTGGAGCCGCCCACAGCGGTAACGGCCACTGCAATCCCCGACGCGTCGACGCCGACGAATGCCTGGCAGCCGGCATTGGATGTGCACAGAGACTGCGGAGCCTTCGGGCCGTACTGGCCGGTAACGCTGGTGGCCAGCCCGGAACCCGGCTCGTCGATCAGCAGAGCCACTTCGGAAACATTGGTGGTGCTCGAGAACAACCGGCTGGTGATGGGACTGTTGGGCGCCATGTACACCGTGATGTCGGTGATGGGAATGGTTGCGCCCGTGGCGTACGCCGGACCGCCCGTGCAACTGATCAGAATATCCCCCGTGAGTTCCGTGAAACCTTCGGCGCGGAGCTGCGGGATTGATGCAGCGTTAGCGCTGCAAAAGAGTGATCCCGCCGTAGTAGTGCCAGCGAGACCGACCTGCGCGCTTGCCAGGCCTGCCATCAGGGCCAGCACTGCCAGCGCAATAAACCATCTGCGAAAATCTGCCATTTCCTTCTCCTTGTAAAGTGCGAAAATTGAACCGGCTGAAATTCTCTTTCAACCTGAGCCTCAAACTTCAACTCAAAACCTTTAATTCACCCCGGGATTTCTCCGTGTCGGGCGGAGAGTTTCCAGCGGCCACCAAGCCGGACGCCGGATTTTACTGCCGAAGCCTTTTCCCCATGGCACATGGCTTTTGTTTTGTCTCTTCTGTGCCACAGCTTACAAACGCAAAATTGCACACTACAACCGGACGCGGTAAAACCTATTCATAACTGATTGCTAAGCCCCGTGTCAAGGGACTCGACGGTACATCCACCAGCCAGAAACTTCATTCTACACTAGTCTTGCCCGATTTAAGCACGCACTACCACCCCGCGTCAAGAGTTTCACACTGAATCGTCTCATATTTTTCGTTGCCGCAACCCCAATAAAACAGCATTGCCGAGCTATCCCACCCCTTTGAGGGTGAGGGAAATGCCTGAGCCGGGACACCCCGGCGAACGCACCGGCCGCTCCGAACCATTCAACACAGCAGTTACAGTGCCATTTGTCCCGGAATACCGCCCTTCACGGAAACGGCCCCAAACCGGTGGCCCATATCGTCAGCGCCCGCCGATGCGCGGGGCGAGCGTGCCCGCAACGCCGTGGCCGGAGGAATCGACTGCGTCCAAAAGATCCAGTGGCGTGCCACGAGAACCCGCCGCGACAGAGCCGGGCCCGGAGGGCGCCCCGTGAGGGAGCGGTTTCCCGCATTCGCCGAGCCACCCGGTTAGGGCGCTATTCCGATTGCAGACTGGTCTTCCATACCAGGTAAAACGTGGCCGCCAGATACCCCAGCCAGAGCACCAGCAGCACGGGTCCGCCAACGGATTTGAAAGCGGTCAGGCGGGCCAGCGCGCCGGCGGGGCCCACGCTCCGGAAGCCGGCCAGATGCAGCGCGGCCACCGCGCCACCGGCTTTGTGCCGGATCATCCCGGTGTAGTACGGGATCGCCACGAAATGCATACTGTAGAGGTCGAGCAGCGCAAACAGAACAGCGCCCGACAACAGCGCGGCCTTGGCCGGCAGGATGCGGCGCAGGCCCGCCACCGACAGCACCACCTCCGCCGCCACCACCGCGTCCAGATACCAGCCCATCGAGCCCGCCAGCCCCTTGCTCATGTAAAGCAGCACGACGTTGTAGCATTGCCCCGCCCAGAAAGCCAGGTAAAGCACGCCTAGCGCGCCCAGCGCCCCGGTCTGTCGCGTGCGCGCCTTCCACAGCAAACCCACCGCCGCCAGCGGGATGACCAGATAAAACACGTGGTACATCCAACTGCGCACGGTGAGCGAACTCCAGCCGCCGAAGTAGAGGTGCGAAAAAAGAATCGCATCGATGGCTTTGGCCCAGTTGAGGGAAACGGCCTGCCTGATCATCGCTGCCGGACCGGCATGGCCGATCGTGATGGACTCGCTCAATCCCGACAGGGTCCCCGTGAGTCGCAGGTTGCGCAAGTACCACCAGCCGGCCATCGCAGCGCCGATGGCCGCCGCCAGCAGACCATGCAGCACCGTCACCGCGCGGCCGCCTTCCCGATTGCGAGCCGCGACTTGTCGCTCGACCGTAAGGGAGCGGTTGCTCCCGCGGGCGCGGCGCAATTCCCATAGCCACAACAGAGCGAATGCCGGCAGCGCGGTGAGGAAATAGGCCTTCGTCAGCAGGCCCAGGCCAAGCGTACAGCCCAGCCCGACGGACGGCCACAGATCCCAGCCATGCGCCACCATCCGGACAGCCAGCCACGCGAGCAGTGAGAACAGGACGATGGAAAGGCCGTCGTTGCCGACGCGCGCCACGTCGAGCGCCACCCCGGGCATCAGCGCGACAATCGCGGCGCAGCCCAGCGCCAGGGGTTCGCCGAGCACCAGGCGGCCCACGGCGAAAACCAGGGGAATCGCCAGGGAGGCCAGCAGCACGGAAAGCCATCGCAGCGTCATTACCTGCACGGCCAGACTGCTCGCGCCGAGCAGGCGCTCGACCGGCGCCATCATCCAATAGTAGAGAGGCGGCTGCAGGGCTTCGTAAGTGCGGAACGGTCCGTCGCCTGCCTCGCGGCTCCAGGCCCGCGGTATCGTGCGGAAGGCCGCTTCGCGGCGCGCGCGCATTTCCGCCGGGAGGCTCCAGTAGGAGTCCTGGGTGAGCCAGGGCGGCGGGAGGTAGCGCATTTCCCAAGGCACGGGGGCCAGTTGGAGCGAAGCTTCGACGTCGCGCGGAACCGGCGCGTCGCGGCCGACCAGGGCCTCATGGCTCACGGCCATGTGGCGGACTACCGAGAAGTGGGCCCATTCGTCGTAGCCCTCCCACAGCGGGAGCATGGAGGAATAGAAGGCCAGGCGCACCACAAAGCAGGCCCAGATCCCGACCACCCGCCAGTCGACGCGCATTGCTAGCCATCATAACTCGCGGCAATTCTCAAAGCCTGGTAGCGCCGGCGGTCTCGCCGCCGGTGTCTTTCGCCAATGAAAAAACCCGCGCCGCTCGGAGGATACGGCGCGGGGCGTGCTCCCCGTTACAAACTTATAGGTCAGCCCGCCAGGGCGTCGGCCATGTGAGGCTGGTAAATACAGCGCGGGTCGGAGGCCAGGTAGTCGCCCGTCAGAGCGTAGGCCCGGGAGCGCGATCCGCCGCACACCTTTTGATATTCGCAGATTCCGCACTTGCCTTCACGCTGGCTGGTATCGCGCAGCGTCTTGAACAAGGGGGAATTCCGGTACACGTCGGTGAGCGAGTCATGAAGCACATTGCCGCCGCTGATGGGCAGGAATCCGCTCGGGAAAATCTCGCCCTGGTGCGAAACGAACACAAAGCCCTTGCCGTCGCTCACGCCCGCGGTGCGGAACGCCACGCCTTTGGCGGCCTCGCTTTCGGTGACGCCGTGCTCGGCTTTGATGCGCTGCGCCACGTAGCGCCGGTAGTGCATCGCTTCGGTGGTCTTGATGCCGAACGCCGCGGTTTTCGAGAGCTCGTACATGAACTCGAAGACCTGCTCGTACTCGGGCGCCAGCAGGTCGTCGCCCTCCAGCGCGCGGCCGGTCACGATGAGGAAAAAAAGGCTCCACATCTTGGTGCGCACTTCTTTGGCGATGTCCGCCATTTCGGAAAGGCGGGCCATGTTGCGCCGCGTGATGGTAGTCTGCAACTGCGTATCGAGGCCGATATCGCGCGCGTGGCGCAGCGCGAACATGGCCGTCTCAAAGGTCCCCGGAATGCCGCGGAAATCGTCGTGCGAAGCCGCGTCCGGCCCGTCCAGGCTGATGGCCATGCGCGTGACGCCGGCTTCCTTGAAACCTTCGATGGCCTTGGCCGTGAGCAGCGGCGTGGCGCTCGGCGTCACGTTGGTGCGCAGGCCGATCTTGACGGCGTAGCGGATCAATTCGAACAGGTCCGGCCGCTTCAGCGGATCGCCGCCTGTAAACACCATCAGGGGTTCGCCGAAGGAACGGATCTCATCCAGCAGGCGAAATCCCTGCTCGGTGGTCAATTCGCGCGGATTCCGCTCGGATTGCGCCGACGCCCGGCAATGCACGCACGCCAGGTCGCAGGCTTGAGTCGCTTCCCAGATCACCAGCATGGGGGCTTGATCGAAATTCATGTGCAATCTCCGACTAGATGACACTCACTTGCATTTGAGCGACCACGGCGCCAGATATTGAAAATAGAGGGAAAACGCCACATTGGGACCCAGACAGCCAGTGCGATTGGGGCAAACCGCCAGGGTCGCGAAATTCTCTGCCCGCCTGCTCATCCTTCCTCATTCTAACGCACGGCCCAGCCGCACACGCGCCGTCGGCCAACGCCGTCCTCTAGCTCCCGCCATCTGTCCACCCGTTACAATAGGTCTTCACGTGAATCACAAGCCCCTCTTCATCACTTTCGAAGGCATGGACGGCTCCGGCAAAACCACCCAGATGCACCGCCTGGCCGCCCGGCTCCGCTCGATGGGCCGCACCGTGCTCGAAACCGCAGAGCCGGGCGGGCCGCCCATCGCCATGAAAATCCGGCGCATCCTGCTGGATGCCGCCAACCAGGAACTCAGCCCGGTCACCGAAATCCTGCTCTACTTCGCTTCCCGCGCGCAGAACGTGGATGAGTGGATCGCGCCCGCCCTGGCACGCGGCGAAATCGTGCTCTCCGACCGCTTCACCGATTCCTCGCTGGTTTACCAGGGCGGCGGGCGCAACCTCGGCCCCGACGCCGTAGCCGCGCTCGAACGCATCGCCTGCCGCGGCCTCAAGCCCGATCTCACTCTGCTCGTCGACGTCGATGCCGAGTCCAGCCTGGCCCGCGCCCGCGCCCGCAACGCCGCCGCCCCGCACTGCGAAACCCGCCTGGATGACGAATCCATCGAATTCCACCGCGCCGTCTGGGATGCCTACCACGCCCTGGCCGCCGCCGAGCCGGAACGCGTCAAGATCGTCGACGGCCGCACCGATATCGACACCATCGAACGCGCGGTCTGGCGGATTGTGAGCGGCCATGTCTGATCAAACCAGGTTTGAGAATTTCTGGGGCAATGCGCATGTCACTCTGGCGCTGGAGCAGATGATCGCGCACCGCCGCCTGGCGCAGACGCTGCTCTTCTCCGGGCCCGAAGGCGTCGGCAAGGCCACGCTGGCGCGCCGCCTGGGCTCGCGGTTCCTGCGCCATCCGGAGCAGATCGAACAGGACGATCTCAGCCTTCCCCACAACCTCGAAATCGTCGCCGGGCGCGAGAAATGGCCGGCCGACAAGCGCAACGAAGACCCGCTGCTGTTCTCGACCCAGCCCGATTTCGTCACCTTCGCGCCGGATGGCCCGCTGCGCCAGATCTCCATCCAGCAGACCCGCCTGCTCAAGGAGCGCGCGCAATTCCTGCCGCACCACGGCAGCCGCCGCGTCTTCGTCATCGACCACGTGGACCGCGCCAACGACCAGGCGGCCAACTCCCTGCTGAAGACTCTCGAAGAGCCGCCGCCGCACCTCATCCTCATCATGACGGCGGAAAACGCCTACGACCTGCTGCCCACCATCCGCTCCCGCGCCGTGCCCTTCCAGTTCGCGCCGCTCTCGCGCCAGGAGATGGCGGCCTTCGTGGGCGCGCGGGCGCTCGACCAGCCGGAGCGCCGCATCGCGCTCGCCGCCGGCAGTCCCGGCCTGGCCATTTCGCTCGACCTCGAAGACTACGACAAGCGGCGCGCCGCCATGCTGGTGCTGCTGAAAGTGGCCGCCGGCGCCGCGCCCTTCAGCGCCTGGGTGCCGGTCTCCGAAGCCATCGGCCGCACCAAGAGCGAAAAGCTCGAACTCCACCTCAAAGTGCTCTACGAGCTGCTGCGCGATCTGCTGCTGCTCGGCCAGGGCTCCGGTGAGATCCGTAACTTCGACATTCGCGGCGATCTGGATGCTCTCGCCGGCCAGATCGCCTTCGCGTGGATTCGCAAGGCCGTCGCGCAGGTGGACGAGATCGTCCGCTTGATGCGCCGCAACATTCAGAAGTCGATCGCGCTCGACGCGTTGATCGCGCACCTGCGCGCCGCGTAGCGTTCCATGGCTGAACCACCGCGCACTCGATTCACCGCGCCCGTGGGCACGCGTCCCGCGCCCGACCGCCGCCGGGAAATTCGCCGCCTGCTGGCGCCCGCGCTTCTGATGGGGCTGATGGGCGTAGTCGCGCTGGTGTACACGCACCCGTGGACCGCGCGGCCCGCGATGCGGGTAGCCGTCGCGCGTTTTGATAACGAAACCGGCAACAGGGATTACGACCGCTTCGCCGATGCGCTCACCCGTTCGGTAACGGCGGAACTGTCGGCGGCCGGCGCCGGCCGGTACCGCGTCGTCGGGAACGCGGCCATCCTGCGGGCGCCGCGAGACCGTCGCGACTTGGCGGCCATCGGCTCGTCCCTGGGCGTCAGCTACGTGGTGCTCGGCCAGGTGCAGCGAAGCCCGCTGGGCATTCGGGTATTGGCCAACTTGATCCGTCTGCCGGACCAGACTTACATTCGCGTAGCGAGCCTCGAACGCAAGGTGAGCGACACCAAGAAAATGCAAGCCGAGATCGCGCTCAGCATCGCCGACCAGTTCGCGCCACGCCTGAACCTGCTCGTAAACGCGCCCAAGTGACTGCGAAGCTGTGAAGAATCGGGGTTGACAGCGTCTGTCCCACCTTGGCGCGCAGGGGCTTGGGCTTTTGTGGGGCAGGCGCTTTCGCCTGGCGCTTTCGCCTGCCAACTGGCTTCATCGCGGCTTCCTTAGCGCGCGGACGCAATACTAGCGGCCCGGAAGTGATATCATGCCAGAATCCTTCACCATGGGCCCGCCGTCTTCCATCGCCCACTACCGCATCACGTCCAAGCTCGGTGAGGGTGGCATGGGCGCCGTCTACCGCGCTACCGACACCAAGCTCAATCGCGACGTCGCCATCAAAGTCCTGCCCGAGGCCTTTGCCGCCGACGCCGGCCGCATGGCCCGCTTCGAGCGCGAAGCGCAGGTGCTGGCGTCGCTCAACCACCCCAACATCGCCACCATCTACGGCGTCGAGCAGGGCGCGCTCATCATGGAACTGGTGGAGGGCGCGGACCTCGCCGGTCCCGTCCCCATCGAGACGGCCATCCAGTATGCCCGGCAGATCGCCGCCGGTCTGGAAGCGGCGCACGAGAAGGGCATCATTCACCGCGATCTCAAGCCCGCCAACATCAAAGTCACGCCCGAGGGCGTGGTGAAGCTGCTGGATTTCGGACTGGCGCGCGCGACCGAAGACTCGCCCGTGCAATCCGCCGCCAGCCCTACCATGTCGCCAACGCTTTCCCTGGCCATGACGCAGGCGGGCATGATCCTGGGCACGGCCGCCTACATGGCGCCCGAGCAGGCGCGCGGCAAGCCCGTCGACAAGCGCGCCGATATCTGGGCCTTCGGCGTGGTGCTCTTCGAATTGCTCACCGGCGGCATGCTCTACGGCGGTGAGACGGTCAGCGACTCCATGGCCGCTGTCATCACGCGCGAGCCGGATTGGACGGCGCTGCCCACCGGCACGCCGCCCCACATCCGCCGCCTGCTGGCGCGCTGTCTGCGCAAAGATCCGAAACAGCGGCTGCGCGACATCGGCGAAGCGCGCATCCTGCTGGATGAACCCGGTGAGGCGGCCGCCGCGCCGGCGATACAAGCCGCTACCACCCGGCGCTCCTGGCTGCCGTGGGCACTGGCGGGCTTCTGCACCGTGCTGGCGCTGATTGTGGGCGGCCTGCTGTGGCGTGCCACCCGCCCAGTGGAAAAGCCCCTGCTGCGCTTCAGCGCCGATCTCGGCCCGGAGGCCGTGGCCGGCAATCGCATCACCACCGCCATCTCGCCCGACGGCACGCGCCTGGCCTACCCGGTGCGGGCCTCCGGCGGAACTGTCAACATGCTGGCCACGCGGCTCATGGATCAGTCCAAACCGGTGATCCTCTCGGGCACGGAAAATGCGCAAGACCCGTTCTTCTCCCCCGATGGCCAATGGATCGGCTTTTTCGCCGACGGGCATTTGCGAAAGGTCTCCATCCAGGGCGGCGCACCCACCACGCTGTGCGATGCCGCGGCAATGCGCGGCGCGGACTGGGGCGAAGACGGCAATATCGTGTTCGGGGTCGCCGGGGGCGACCCCCTGGCGCGCGTTCCCTCCACCGGAGGAACGCCACAGAGCCTCGGCAAACCAACCGAAAAGGGGACCTCGCAACGCTGGCCGCAGATCCTGCCGGGCGGCCAGGCCATCCTTTTCACTGGGGGCGCCGTAGGCTCGTTCGACGACGCCAGTATTGAAGTTCTGATTCTCAAGACCGGAGAAACCAAGAGCGTGCAGCGCGGCGGCTACTTCGGGCGATATCTGCCCAGCGGCCACCTGTTCTACATTCATCAGGGCACTCTGTTCGCCGTGCCGTTCGACCTCGACCGCTACCAAACCCGCGGAATGCCCGCCCCCATCCTGGAGGATGTCGCCGGCAACGTTACGAACGGGGGCGGCCAAATGGACTTTTCACGCACCGGCACGCTGGTCTACCTGAGCGGTAAATCGGGAGCTACCACCTTTAATCTTTCCTGGCTGGACGCCATGGGGAAAAAGGAGCCATTGCTGACGGATCCGTTGATCCTTGGTCCGCGCTTCTCTCCGGACGGAAAGCGGCTGGTGTACTTCACCACCGCCGACATCTCGGTTTACGATCTGGCGCGCGGCAGCACCACGCGCCTCCCGGTCCAGAATGGGGACGGGTACCCGCTATGGACGCCCGACGGCAAACATATCGTCTACGAGTCCACCACGGGTCTCTTTTGGGTCCGTTCGGATGGATCGGGCCCGCCGCAACAGATCTACGAGTTTAAAACCGGCAGCCCGGTCGCTTGGTCCTTTACCCCCGACGGACGCCGCCTGGCATTCCACCAGGCGGGGCAAGGCACCGGCCGCGACATCTGGACCCTCCCGCTCGATACCACCGACCCGGACCATCCCAAGGCCGGAGCCCCCGAGTTATTCCTGGCCACCACAGGCAACGATGTGGAACCAGCCTTTTCGCCGGATGGACGCTGGCTGGCCTATTCGTCCGGCACGTCGGGCGCCTATCACGTCTTCGTGCGGCCGTTTCCCGAAGGCGCCAGCGGCGGAGGACAGGCGCAGATTTCCACCGCTCCCGGCAGATTCCCCTTGTGGTCGCGCACGGCCAAGGAACTTTTCTACCTGACCGCGGATGGTCACATCATGGTGGTCCCTTACACCATCAATGGACGAAGCTTTGAGCCGGGCAAGCCGCGCCAATGGGTTGGCAACCAGATCACCCTCACGGGCAATTCCGCACCCTACGACCTGGCGCCCGACGGCAAACGCTTCGCCGCGTTTCTGGCGCCGGAAGCCTCCGCCGGCGGGGAGAAGGCCGATCTCCATATGATCTTCCTGCTGAATTTCTTCGACGAGCTGAAGCGCAGGCTCCCGCCGGGAAGCAAATGAGCCGGCTATCACGCCAGTGGGGCGGACCCCGTGGTACGCGCGGGACGCCTTCGTCCCGCCGTTTTCTCTCGCGCCGTTCTCCGCGTCTCCGCGTCTCGGCGGTGAGATTCGCAGTCGCTTTCCTACCCCACGATCGCGCTCAGCGTCTCCCAGAATTCCGGGAACGACACCGACGCCGCCTCCGCTCCCTCGATCACCGACTCCCCATCGCCATGCAGCGCCGCCACCGCAAACGCCATCGCGATGCGGTGGTCGCCGCAGGAATCGAATTCCGCCGCGCGAAACTTCTGGCGGCCGGGAATCACCATGCCGTCCGGCAGTTCCTCCGCCTCCACGCCCATGCGCCGCAAGTTGTCGATCACCGTGCGGATGCGGTCGGTCTCCTTGACCCGCAGCTCGGAAGCGTCCCGCACCGTGAGGCCTTCTTCGGTCGCCGCGCCCAGCACCGCCAGCACCGGGATCTCATCGATCAGCGCCGCCGTGAGCGCTCCCTCGATCGCGCCACCGAGCAGTGCGGAGTGCTCCACCACCAGGTCGCCCACCAGTTCGCCGTGGCTGCTTTCCAGGTTGGGAACGCGAATGCGCGCGCCCATCCCCACCAGGAAGTCGAGCAGCGCCGACCGCGTGGGGTTCAATCCGACGCCGCTGATCGCCAGCTTCGAGCCCGGCACCAGCAGTGCCGCGACAAGGAAGAACGCGGCCGACGAAAGATCGCTCGGCACTACCAGTTCGCGCCCCGTCAGTTTCGGACGGCCCACCAGCGTGATCTTCTGCCGCGCCACCGTCACTTCCGCGCCGAATTCGCGCAGCGCCAATTCCGTATGGTCGCGCGAGCGCACCGGCTCCGTGACCGACGTTTCACCTTCCGCGAACAGCCCCGCGAACAGCACGCACGTCTTCACCTGCGCGCTCGCCACCGGCAGCGTGTAATCGATGGGCCGCAATTCCCCGCCCTGAATGTCGAGCGGCGGAAACTTGCCGTCGCGAGCCGCGATCCGCGCGCCCATCCGCTCGAGCGGCGCCAGAATGCGCTGCATGGGCCGGCGCGAAAGCGATTCGTCGCCAAAGATGCGCGTCGAGAATGGCTGCGCCGCCAGCATGCCGGAGAGCATGCGAATGGTCGAGCCGGAGTTGCCCGCATCCAGATCCCCCGCCGGCTTCCGCAAACCACCCAGGCCACGGCCATGAATCACGAACTCCGTCCCCCGGCCTTCCACCTCGATGCCCAGCGCCCGCACGCATCCTAGCGTGGAATGGCAATCCGCGCCAGTCGAATAGTTCCGAATGCGGGTTGCGCCTTGCGCGATCGAAGCGATCATGGCGTAGCGGTGCGAAATGGATTTGTCGCCGGGCAGTGAAATCTCGCCGGCAATCGACGAAGCGGGGGAGATGCGCTTTTGCATGCGGTGAATCTTCATTCTATCCACCAACCCGCAGGCAAATACAAAAACCTGTTGACAGCCGGGCCGATCTTCTCGAATATAGAGAAATTGTGGCCAAATCCGATCTTGAGAAGCTGCAAGGTGCGTGGCAGATGATCGCGTTTGAAATGGACGGGCGGAAAATCCCGCCCGGCAGCGCCCGGATCGTGATTGAGGGAAACAACTTCACCAGTCTCTCCATGGGCGCGCAATATGAAGGAACCATGGTTGTGGACGCCACCGCGACGCCCAAGACCTTCGACGTGAAGTTTCACAAGGGCCCCCACCAGGGAGAAACTTCCCTCGGCATTTACGAACTGGATGGAGACACCTGGAGAATCTGTATCGGCCTCGCGGGCGTCAAGCGTCCCACCAGGTTCGCCGCGGAGCCGGGAACCGGCCATGCCCTGGAGACGCTGACGCGAGCCGCGGCCGGCGCCGCCCCACCGGCTGCCAAGGACCAGGCGGAACCGGCCGGAGAACCGGTAGCGGAACTGGAGGGTGAGTGGTTCATGCTCTCTTGCTTTCAGGACGGCAAGCCGATGGATGCCAAGATTTGCGCCAGCGCCAGGCGCGTCTTTCATGGCCATCAAACCACCATGTTCGTCTTCGATCGGGTCTACATGAAGAGCCGGTTCACGGTGAATCGCGTCGCCACTCCCAGCACCATCGACTACCTGGACACCAGCCAGTTGGGCATCTACGAAGTGGATGGCGCCAGGCTGCGGACCTCGCTCGCCGCCGCCGCCCGTCAGCCCCGGCCCGGAGATTTCACGGCAACTCCCGGCGACGGACGGACGGTGTCGGAATGGAGCCGCATTCTGACTCCTGACTCCTGACTCCCATGTCCCGAAGGGACATCAAGGGCGCAGCCCTTGCCTTCAATATCCGCGTCGCTTGTCAACCACATTGAGTAAAGTCTCGCCTTTGCGGTAACGCTCGAATTGCTCCAGGAAAAATTGCATGGCGCGTTCCAGCCAATCCGGCGTGTGATCGGCACAGTGCGGCGAGAGCAACACGTTTTCTAGGGTGTAGAAGGGATGACCCTCGGGTAAGGGCTCGGTGTCGAAGACGTCGAGGGCTGCGCCGCGGATGCGATTGGCGGCCAGCGCATCCGCCAGAGCGGCCTCGTCGATGACCGGGCCGCGGCCCACGTTGATGACCACGGCGTGCGGCTGCATGGCGGCGAACTCGGCGGCGCCCATCATGCCGCGAGTCTCCGGGGTGAGGGGCGCGGAGACCACCAGGTAATCGCAGCGGGCGATCATCTCCAGGCGGGTGGCGGGGCCGTAGAAGTGGTCGATCAGGGGGTCACCGCCCGACGAGGGCGGCCCGCTGCGGCGTAAGGCGAGAACGTGCATGCCCAGGGCGCGGGCGCGGGTGGCGACGGCGCGGCCGATATCGCCATAGCCGACGATGCCAACGGTGCGGCCGGAGATTTCTTCAATGTCGCGAGTTTCCCAAACGCCGGCGGCCTGACAGCGCATGAGGCGCCGGAAATCCTGGGCGAAATAGAGCATGGCGCCCACCACGAATTCGCCCAGCGGCGGGCTGAACACGCCGGAGCCGTTGGTCAGCGGCACGCTGCTTTCGATGAGCTCCGGAAAGAGGAGGTTGTCGAGGCCGGCGGCGCGCGAATGCACCCAGCGGAGTTGCGGGCACATGGTGAAGACTTCGCGGAACAGCGGGCCGGATTCCGACCAGTTGAAGAGCACGTCGGCCTGGGCTGCGGCGCGCGCGAAGGCTTCCGCGGTCGAGCCAACGGCGATCGAGGTTTCCTCGGGAAGAGAGGCCAGTTTCTTCAGTTGGGGATCGGCCGGATTCGCCAGCACGAGGACTGTGTTATTGTCCATGTTGAGAAAGCTACCACATGTTCGATCTCTCGCTTGAAATGCTCCGCGTCGTGGAGGAAGCGGCCATCGCCTCCGCGCGCACCATGGGAATGGGTGACGCCAAGTCGGCGGACCATGCCGCGGTGGAATCCATGCGCCGCTCGATGGATACGCTGGCCATCGACGGCACCATCGTGATTGGCGAAGGAGAACGCGACGAGGCGCCCATGCTGTACATCGGCGAGAAAGTCGGCACGGGTTCGGTGGGCACGCCCATCACGGTGGATATCGCGGTGGATCCGCTGGAGGGAACCAACCTGTGCGCGACGGGCGGCGCGGGGGCCATCACCGTGCTGGCGGCCTCCGAACGGGGCGGCTTGCTGCACGCTCCGGATTGCTACATGGAGAAGGTTGTGGTGGGACCGGCGGCCAAGGGGTCGGTGGATCTGGAAGCGCCGGTGAAGCACAACCTCAAGGCCATCGCGCGGCGGCTGCAACGCGGAGTGGACGACCTGGTGGTGGTGGTGCTGGACCGGCCGCGGCACGCCCAGTTGATCGCGGATATTCGCGAAGCGGGGGCGCGCATCCGGCTGATTTCGGATGGCGATCTTTCGGCGGGAATCGGCGCGGCGGTGGCGGGGACGGGGGTACACGCGGTGATGGGATCGGGCGGCGCGCCCGAAGGCGTGCTGACGGCGGCGGCGTTGCGATGCCTCAACGGCGAGATTCAGGGGCGCCTGGTGGTGAAGGACGACGCGCAGAAAGAACGCATGCAGAGCATGGGCATCCGCGACGTCAACAAGATCTACACGACCCGCGAACTGGCTCCGGGCCACAACCTGGTATTCGCGGCGTGCGGGGTGACGGACGGCAACCTGCTGCAGGGCGTGCGCTTCACCGGAGACGGCGTGCACACGCAAGCCATTGTGATGACCTCAACGCCGGCGCGCGTGCGCTTCATCGACACCACGCGTCTGGAGAACAAACCGGACGTCAAGGTACGGTTCCGCTAGGTCGCCTAGTTGCTTCCCCGTGCATGGGTGCGCCACACTGAAAGTGGACCATGGCGGATATCTGCACCTGCGGCGCGCAACTCCCACCGGACTCTCTGTTCTGCCACAAGTGCGGAAAGCCGCAACGGGAGATTGAAACTCCGGAGATCGAACGGAACGTCTTCGCGGCGCCCCCTGCGGCGACCGATGCGGCGACCGATGCGGCTCCGCTGCCGGCGCCGGCCCCAGAGCCGCGGCCAGCGCCGATGCCGCTGAACTTCCGGAACCCCGTCGCGGTGCGGATTGCGCTGATGGCGGCGGTGGGCGCGACGCTGCTGAACTTCCTGGTGCCGATTTTGAATTGGCCGGCGGCGGGGTTCTTCGCGGTGTTCCTGTACTGCCGGAAGACGGGCACGCGGCTGGACGTGAGCGCGGGCGTCAAGATCGGCTGGATCACGGGCCTGCTGACGTACGGATTTGCGGCGATCGTCTTCGCGGCCACGCTGATCCCGGACGCGCTTTCGGGAAAGCTGGGCGCCACCATGCTGGAACAGATGAAGAACTTTTCCGCGCAGGACCCGAACATGGTGGCGCAGATGACGCATCTGATCCAGACGACGCAAGGCATGGTGATGCTGGTTCTATTTGCGCTGGCGTTCCTGTTCGTGTTCGTCACCTGCCTGAGCATGGCGGGCGGCGCGCTGGGCGCGAAGATGGTGGGCCGAAGCTAGGCGCTGTCTTGTTTCCTCGCTACGAATTCATCACGCTCGCCGCCATGCGGGTTATCTGCGTCCTCCGCGTTCTCTGCTCCCTGCGCGCTCCACCACGGGAAGGCGCAAGTGCTGCTTCCTGCTCACTCTCTGTTTGGGCTTTTGTTCTTTGCCTTTCTCCGCGCCTCCGCGGTGAAGCCTTTTCTTCGGTCGTTTGGTTGCGGCTTCGTCGCTCTGTATTACTATTCCTCGTTTTCTTCGCGGGCCGCGACGATTCTTCCGCGACCAGCATGACTGTCCATCTATTTCTTGGACGCTACACGAGGCGAATAGCGCTTCACCAGGGCCACACCCGCGAAAATAACCAGCATGGCGAAAGCCTCGTTGACGCCGAAACGCTCGCGATAGACCAGCCAGCCCAAGCCCACGGCCACCACGGCGTTGATATAAGGATAAACGGAAACAATGGCTACGGGCAGCCGGTCCATGGCGTAGACGTAGGCGCTGTACCCGACGATGGAGCCGAAACAGACCAGGTAAACGAGCGCCATGACGCCGCGCGCACTCCAGTGAACAGGCGCCTGCGGAATGGCCAGCACGAAGGGCAACAGAATCACTCCGGCGGCCAGTTGCTGCACGCCGCCGGCGATGATGGGGTGGGCGCGGCCGGCGTTGCGCCGCTGGTAAATGGAGCCGAACGACCAGCCGGCCATGCCGATTTGCAGCAGCAGGAAGCCGTTGAGCAGATTGCGGTCGATGGAGTGCGCGCTGGCGTCCGGCAGGAACAACAAGGCGGCGCCCAGCAAGCCCACCGCCATGCCGCCGATGGTGGGCGCGTGCAGGCGCTCTCCGCCGGGCAGCAGGGCTTCCACGCCGACCATCCAAAACGGGGAGATGGTGATGATGAGGCCGGCGATCCCGCTGGGGATGAGGACCTCGGAAAAAACCAGCGCGCCGTTGCCCACACCCAGCGTGAGGAAGCCGCTGAAACAGGCCGCGGCCAGCTCGCGCCCGCGCGGCAGATAGATGCCGCGCGCTTTGGCGAAGAGCAGAAGGATGGAACCGGACATCAGATATCGCACGCACACCAGTTCGAGCGGCGGGAAGGATTCGAGCGACATGCGAATGCCGAGGTAGGTGGTCCCCCAGAAAAAACAGACGGCTACCAACGCGAGGTAGGGCTTGAAGAGTGGGTGGCGCGTCAAGAGTTCAGCGTAGCATTTGGGGGGCGGAAACTTTGGCGGCGCCGGCGCGATTCGCGCGGCGGACGAGGGTCTTGTCGAAAGAGACAAACGCGGCGCCGGCGGGCCGGCTGCTCAAATGCAGGGCATCGGCGAAATCGATTCCGTGGGCAATCAGCGCAAGGGCGGCCGCAACGGAGGCTTCATCCTCCATGTGCACGTTTTCAAGGCCCAACAACTCCGTGAAGGCGTCGTGGATGGCGGTCTCCTCGTATCCATACATGTAACGCAGGACCCACCGCGTCTCCAGCAATACGGTCTTTGCGATCCACACCGGCCCGCCGGCGAGCAACGATCGGGCCGCGTGAGTTTGTTTGGGATCGTCTCCAGTCACGAGCCGGACCACGATGTTAGTATCGACCGCGGTCATGACGCTCCATCACTCCGATACGGATGGCGTCTTCCATCTGCTTGAGGGTTTTGGCCCTGCCTTTATACCGCAGGCAGCCAACAACCTGGTCCAGCGTGGTTCTGGGAAAAAGGCGGGCGGGGCGCAGCAGGACTCCCTCGCGAGTCTCCTCGATGGCAAACTCGGTGCCCGGTCCCCAGGCACGGGAAGTTCGCAGGCTCTTCGGCAGGACGATCTGGCCCTTGGTGGAGAGGCGCGTTGTTTCCATTGGTAAGACTCCAGTAAGATTATCGCACAGGTGCAGCCTATACGTGCTGCGCCTGTGCGACCCTCGCGCCGGGCAGCCGGAAGCTGAAACGGGCGCCGCGGCCGGGCTGGGAATCCACCCACATGTCGCCGCCGTGCTCGATGACCGTCTGGCGCGAAAGCGCCAGGCCCAGGCCGAGGCCGTTGCGCTTGCCGGCGGTAACGAACGGCTGGAAGAGTTGCGAGCGGATCTCGGGCGCGATGCCGGGGCCGTTATCGGAAACGTGGACCACCACGGATTCGCCGTCGAGCTCGGCGGAGATCTCGATCGAGCCGCCATCGGGCATGGCTTCCAGGGCGTTGGCGATCAGGTTGACGAAGGCGCGCTCCATGCGGTTGCGCTCCACGGGCAGTTCAATGTCGGGGGCGATAGAGAGGGAGACGGCGACGCCCTGGGATTGGGCAGTCGAGGCGAGCGAATCGCAGGCGGCCGAAGCCACTTCGCGGAGGCGGCACATTTCGGGGGCGCCGCGGCTGCCTCGGGAGACGTTGAGCAGATCCTGCAGCAATTCCTGGATGCGGCGGGACGCGCGGTAGATGTTGCCGGCCAGACGCTTGACGTGGGAAGCAGGCAGGTCGGCATCGACCAGCATTTCGGCGCCGCCGTAAATGGCGGCCAGGGGATTGCGCAGGTCGTGGACGATGGAGCCGGAGAGGCGGCCGATGGTGGAGATGCGCTCCTGGCGAATGAGATCTTCGCGGGCCTGCCGGATGGAGGCGCACATGTTGTTGAAGGTGCGGGCGAGGCGTCCCAGTTCGTCCTCGCTCTTGACTTCCACCTCGATGGCGTAATTCTGGCGGGCCACTTCGGCGGCGGCGCGATCGAGCTGCTTGACGGGTTCGACGATGCGGCGCGCCAGCACATAGGTGAGACAAAAGCCGACGGTGACGGCGACCAGCCAGAGCACGGCGATGCGGGTGTAGAGGGCGGCGATGCGGCTGCGCGCGTCTTCAAAGCTGCGGAGGATGCGGAGCTCGGCGACCGGCCGGCCGGAAATATCCTTGAGCGGCGTGCGGGACCAGGCGTATTCGGAAACACCGTCGCTGACGAGCTCCGCACCGGCGGTGGCGATGTTGCGGTTGACGGCCGCGGTGGCGCGGGGATTCAGAGTGGAAACCGCTTTGGAGCTGCCGAGGGGCTGAAAGAGGAAATCGCTTCCGCCGGTGGAATCCTTGAGGCGGCCGGCCACCAGGGCGTCCACGCGATAGCCGGCAACCAGCACATTGATGAGGGCTTGATCGCGGCCGGAGGACTGCACGTAGATGGGGGTGACGGAGAGCTGGTAGAGGTCGCCCTCCTGGACGAAGAAGCCGGCGGCCTGATTGGGGAAGCGCTCGGCGGCGGACTGCATGAACTCCCTGGAAAGCGTGAGGCTGGTGCTCGCGCCGAGCGAGGCGATGATGCGGCCGGGGGCGTCGGTGACCAGAAAGAAGGCCTCGGCGGGGACGAATTTCGACCAGAGCTCGCCGGCGGCGTCTTCGATGGTGGCGCGGTCGCCCGTGCTGATGAGGCCGCGCACATCGGAAGTGTTGCTGATGATGCGGCTGACGGTGGAGAGCAAGTCGGACTGTGCGTTCCACAGCGAAGTGTAGGTTTGGAAGCTGGCGCGGAGATCCTGTTGCAGGCTGTCGGCCATGGTCCGGTTGATGCTGTGGAGGACGATCTCGCCGGTGAAGGCGAAAAGGATCGTGATGGCGACGGTGGTGGAGAGCAGGATCTTGGCGAGCAGCGACAGCCGGGAAAATCGCAACCTCATTGGCCGGTACCTCCGCCATAGCCGGCCGGCGGATAGGGCTTGCCGTATTTATCCATGTGGGGAGCCGGGATGTAGCCGGTTTCGGAAATGGAAATGAGCGGCAGGGTGACGCCGGTTGGAGGCACGGAGATGATGCGCTCCATGAACTCGAGATTCTCAGGCATGGCGCGCTCATGATACAGGTGCAGGTGGTACCCGCCGGGCGGGACGCCGGCGATGGTGAACTTGCCGGTGGAAGGCGTCACCGCGAACCAGGGCGTGGCCAGCACGGCGATGATGGCGCTCATCAGCGGATGAATCTGGCAGAAGACGCGGACGATGCCGGCGTGCTTGAAGGTGACGGAGCGAGTCGTGCCCGGCTGGTAGTAGCCGACATCGAAAGGTTGGCCGGCGAAATTGGAGAAGGCGTTGTGGAAGATGGGGTCCTGGTTGGGGAAATCCACCGTGCCCCCGACGGGAATGGCGACCACGTGGGGGGTGAAGGTCTTGTCCTTCTGGACCATCTCCACGCGGCGCGGGACGATGGGCGCGGGCTGGGCCGAATCGACGGGCGCGAGCCACAGCACGACACCGGAATAGTCCTTGTTGCGGCGGACCACGGCCTCGCGGGAGTTGGTGAGTTCCACCTGGCCCTTGAGGTCCGCTCCGCCGGCCGCCGGCGGATGCGCGGCCCACAGCAACGCGCTAAAACAGATAAGCCAGCGCCAGATCATAATGGTTGTTGATACGGGTTCCCTGCCCGACATAGAACGTGCGCAACTGCGACACCTCCGGCCCCAGAAGAACGTTGGGGGCGACGCGGAAATAGAGATTGCCGCCCAACATGCGATTCTTACCGACACTGCCTGGCTTCAACTGCTGGTCTTCGTAATCCTGCTGGCCGGTGAAGAGGTGAAAATCGAAGCGGGGGGCGGCGTGGATGGTGAACTGGCCCCAGCCGCCCAGGGTGTTGATGGCTTCGGCGTAACGGCCCAGGACGTAATAGCCCTGGTTGACGGCGCCGGTTCCGAGGCTGGCCACGTTCTGTCCGGAAAAGAAGGCGCCGGAGAATTCGAGGCGTTTCCATGGATTGAAGAACCAATCGGCCGAGACCAGTTGGGACGGAACGGAGAGACCGGAGTCATGAGTGGTGCTGGTATGGAACCCGACGGAGATTTCCAGGCGGCGCTGGGCGTCGAGGTTGTGGTAAGCCTCGAAGCGGCCTTCGAGGCCGGGGCGCACGGGTTCCACCGGGCTGTTGGCGGGCGTTGGGCCGTAGGGGTTGACCTCATGGGTTTCGACGACTCCGACCCGCGCGCGCAGGCCGGTGGAGGGTGAGAAAGCCAAATCCTGTTCGATGCGGACCTGGGGCAGCCAGAGCCAGAGATTGCCGGTGCCGGTGAGCGGAGCCACGCCGACCTGCGCGAGCGAAGTGGGTTCGCGCGGATTGAAGATGGGTTTGTCGACTCCGGCCATGACGCTGCGTGTTTGCCAATCAATCTGGATGGCGCCGGTGCGGAGGCGGAGCCACTCGTCGAGCGGCGCGGCGCCCTGGTAGAAATCCATGTAGACGGAGCCGTGCACGGTTCCGCCCCAGAAAGAGCGAGGGCCGCGGAACTCGAGGCCGAGGAGGGTCTGGCGCAGGGTGGCGCCGGCGTGGCCGGCGCCGGCCGACGGAGTAGCCACGGTGGGATAGTCGACGCCGCCGCTCTGGGCCGAATCGAGGAAACTGTTGAACAGCACCATTCCGGTGAGGCGGATGGGGAAGCGCTGCGAAGCCTCGACTTTCGTCTGGGCCTGCTCGTCGATGCGGCGCTCCTGGATGTCGAGGCGCTCTTCGGGGGTGGCCTGGACGGCAGCGGGGGAGGCGGCATCGCCCGAGACGGCAGCGGCGGGGGCGGTGTTGTCGCCGTGGTCGGGCGCGCGGTTGGCAGTCGGGGTGCCCTCTGGGGCCGCCTGCCCCACCTGCATAACGGGCTGCTGAGCGCGTGCGGCGGCGAGCGCAGTGCGCAGATCTCGAACCTGTTCGGAGAGGGCGCGGTTTTCCTGCTCGAGCCGGTCGAGCCTGGCCACGATACCGGCGATTTCCGGCGATGACTGCGCGGCCAACAAAATCGGCGCCGCGAGCAGCGCGAAGGTGCATAGCCTACCGGGTGGTAGCATCCTGGGTGGTCGCATCGAGAAGTTGCTCCAGTTTCCGCCGGACCTCGGCGGGTGAAAACGGTTTTGCAAAAAAGGCGCTGATGCCCAACTGTGCGACGCGCTCGGGGGTGCCGGGGTCGGTATCGGCGCTGACCACGACGATCGGCATGGCAGCCAGGCGGCGGTCCTGGCGCATGCGGCGAATGAGCTCAAAGCCGTCCATGCGGGGCATGTTCAAATCGGTGACTACGGCCTGAATGGCCGTGCTGCCGCTGAGGATGCGCCAGGCCTCCACCGCCGAGCTAGCCACCAAGAGGGTGACGCCGGGGATCGACGACAGCGCGATTTCCAGCATCGCGGCGCTGTTTTCCGAATCTTCCACAATCAGGACCGGACGTTCCGCCGACCGGCCATGCGCCTCGGGAAGCATTCCGCTATTGTCTAACATCCTGCGGCGATCGGGCCGGTGAACAGGGGAAAGGTCGATACCGAAGTGTAAAAATGGAGGAAGGATGGGAGTGGTGGGTGTCCTGCTTTCGTCTTTCTTCTGGACTTACTCGGCATTCCAGATCCCTGCGGGCTGGCTGGCGGACCGGTTCGACGTAAACTGGGTCCTCGCGGCAGGCTTCCTTCTCTGGTCGGCTACGACAGCCGCGACCGGATTGATCCACGGGTTTAGCATTCTGATTGTCGTCCGGCTCCTTCTTGGCGTGGGAGAATCCGTCGCATACCCCTGCTACTCCAAGATCCTGGCCGGCCACTTCGCTGAACACCAGCGTGGGCTGGCAAACTCTCTCATCGATGCGGGCGCCAAGTGCGGTCCGGCGCTGGGCACTCTGGTCGGCGGCCTGCTGATGGCGCGCTTCGGATGGCGACCGTTTTTCGTCGCTCTTGGGCTGGCCAGCCTCTTGTGGCTGCCGCTTTGGTTCAAGCGGATGCCCCGCCGGCAAGAGCCGGCTTTTAAGCTATCGGGCGAGGCGCCGGGCATCGCGGACATCCTTCGCCGCCGTGCTGTCTCTGGCGGCGGGGAAGTGGTCGGGCCTCCAGAACTTTGTTGCGAATCTGGCGGGAGTGGCAGCGCCGTCCATTACCGGATTCGTGGTGGGCTCAACCGGCCACTTTTTTGGAGCGTTTGCCGTCTCCGCAGGTGTTGCGCTGGGCGGCGCCATGATCTACACGTTCTGCCTGGGGCCAGTCCAGCCCCTGCAATGGCACCGGTCCACCGCTGTGGATCCTCGCCCTTTCTAGGTCTCTGGCCGGAAGGGGCCGGCCTCCATTCTTCGCCTGCATTTAGCTCAATAGTGCGCTATGCTGCAAGCACGCGAAGAAAGTTCCGGCCCAAGGTGGGGGACGTGTCGGCGCTGTAGCGAGTTTGCAAATCAAAGCCACCAAAGGCCCCTTTTCGGCAGTTTGTGCAACTTGGGCCCATCGCAAAATATATAACTTATGTGGAATCATTGGCTTGCGGACGATCAAACCTCTCCTGCTCGGTCACTTCCCTCCATCCACACGCGAGGGAAATCCGGCAGGGTCCTGCTGGCGGCCTCCCTGGCGGTGCTGGCGACTGTCGCGATGGCGCCGGCGCAACCGGCGGCGGAAACAGTGGCCCTGACGCACGCCACCGTGATCGACGGCACCGGCGCGGCTCCGATGGCCGACTCTGTGGTGCTGATCCGTAGCGGCCGGATCGCGGCGGTCTATCCGGCGGGCAGCCGGCCGGTGCCGAACGGCGCGCGGGTCGAGGACCTGGCCGGGAAGTGGGTCATCCCGGGGCTGATCGACGCGCATGTACACCTCCCGAGCGGCAACGGGGACGTGGAGCGGTACCGCGGACTGCTGGGCCGGCTGCTGCTGGATGGCGTCACCGGGTTGCGCGACATGGCGGGCGACGCGCGAGTGCTGGCGTACTTGGCGCGGGAAGCGCGCCTCGATGCGCCGGGCTGGCCGGACATTTATTACAGCGCGCTGATGGCCGGGCCGGCGTTCTTCTACCAAGACTCGCGCGTGCCGGACGCATCGCGCGGCGTCATGCTGGGCAGCGCGCCTTGGATGCGAGCGGTGGATGAAACCACCAACATCCGCATGGCGGTGGCGGAGGCGAAAGGCACCGGCGCCACCGGCGTGAAGCTGTACGCCAACCTGCCGGCGGCGCTGGTGAAGGAAATCGCGGCCGAGGCGCACCGCCACGGCCTGCTGGTGTGGACCCACGCCACGGTGTTTCCGGCGAAGCCCAGCGACGCGGTAGCGGCGGGCGCCACCACGCTCTCGCACACGGCTTACCTGGTATGGGAGGCCGCGCCCCATGTCCCGGCGGATTACCGCTCGCGGGCCTTCGGCGACTTCACCCACATCCGGCCGGACGACCCGAAGATCGGGGCACTACTCGAGCAGATGAAAGAGCACGGCACGATCCTCGATGCCACCCTGCGGGTGTTCCAGCAGGGAACGGAACACTCGCCCGACGCGTTCGGGAAGGGCATCCTGCCCTGGATCTACTCCGTGACGCGCGCGGCGCACAATGCGGGCGTGCTGGTGGATGCCGGAACCGACAGCCAGGGGCTGGCCTCCGGCGGGCAGGACGCAGGCCCGGCCGTGGTGGATGAGATGGTCCTGCTGGTGGAGCAGTGCGGCTTCACGCCGGAGGCGGCGATCCAGGCGGCAACCGAGGTCAGCGCCATGGCCGTGGGGCTGGCAGCCGAGCGAGGGACAATCGCAGCGGGCATGCTTGCGGACCTGGTGGTGCTGAGCGCGGATCCGACGGCGGACGTGCGCAATGTGCGGAAGATCGTCGAGGTCATGAAGGACGGCCGGGTCTTCCGGCCCGCGCAGAAACCGTAGCGGGTCTCGCACGAGAGATTGCGGATGCCTCCGTTGTACCGTTGACAAAGACACCCGGGAAGCTGCCGATGTTGCCGCATTCTTGCTGCCGCTTGACGACCCCGGAATTGCGGAGCGATAAAGCTTGCGTCCTGGAGTCCGCACCCCAGGGGTCATGCCCTCCTGCGCGCGGCGGTGCAACTCCATCCGCCGTGTTCGGTTCTTCGCCGATGGTATTCCCCGTCTCGAAAGCGGAGCTATTTCATTTTGGAGGGCAACTTAATTGTCCTGCCGGCAACCATGAACGTGCCCCTTCCGAGATGATGAATCGTCCTTGGGCGTTTCACTGAGGGGTCGATCCAGGCTTTGATTACTTCAAGAATAAAGAGGCAGTACTTGGCCACCATCCTCGTATCGACGACCTTGCATTCGAGATTCGCATAGCACTCGTCGATGAGCGGTGCCTTGACTCGCCTGGCGGCCGTCGGCGTGAGACGAAAGGTCGCGAACTTGTCGGTTTTGGCTCCGCAGGTGTTCCCGCAGCCCACCACTTTTCCGGCCAGCTCCACCGTCGGGATGTTGATGACGCATTCTTTGGTCGCCTTCAAGATGCCGAACGTGTAGTTCCGGTTGCTGATCACGCAACCCACGAGTGGCGGCTCGAACTCGATCATCGTGTGCCACGACATGGTCATGATGTTCGGCCGCCCCTTGCGAACGGTTGTGACCATCACGACCGGCCCCGGCTCAAGCAAGCCATAGACCTTGGACAGGGGAAAGGATTTCTTTGCCATCTCGTCACCTCAGTTTCACATCCGAACAGCGAAAATGCATCCGTCCACATTCGGCCTGTTGCCGGCGTGAACGCGAGCGAAGCTCGTTCTGGGAACGCCAATCTCCAGATTGGCCACCGTAGGGCAGGTCACCAACCCGCCAGCCCGGGCGAACCTTCCTCACCCCTTCGCCGGATACCCCACCGTCTGCCCGTAGAGCACCTTCTGCCCAGGCCGCACGTTCAGCAACTGAGCCACCGCCGGCCCATCCACAAACGCGCGGACCCAACTCGCCAGTCCTTCCGATGCCGCGAACAGGTATACATTCTG
>Ga0187874_10000234_pt1 | contig 72286 bp, 59 predicted proteins | sample June2016WEW_16_1_3_FD_132993 | JGI IMG/M metagenome (GOLD analysis project Ga0187874, IMG submission 132993) | Peatland microbial communities from SPRUCE experiment site at the Marcell Experimental Forest, Minnesota, USA - June2016WEW_16_150 | ecosystem: Environmental > Terrestrial > Soil >... | reverse complement strand
AGGGCGCAAGCCCTGGGAACGGCATGCGTATGAACCAAGCCCTGAAAGGGCGGCACAGGTTTTTGGCAGATTATGCAAAAGCCTGTGTCGCCCTTTCAGGGCTGAACCTTAATTCCATCCTGAAACCCAGGGTTCCCGAGCCCGCTGTGCATGCTCCTCCCCCCTGGGCTCTGCTGCACCGCGCTTTCAGCGCTTTGGGAATACGGCTTAGCTTGACGCGCATGCCTGAAGGGGCGACACAAAGTGACGAACCATGTGAAGTGAAATACATCACCGTATTTATGAAATCCTGTACTAAGCAACTTCCAGTGTGCTCGCAGCAGGTCCGATTTTCGCGCCGAAAAGCAAGGATTGATAGTAGCTGCCGGACTTCAGCAACGACTCGTGGGTGCCGACCGTGATCGTTCGGCTTTCATCAAAAAGCAGGATGCGATCGCATTCCCGAATTGTGGCCAGCCGGTGCGTCACAATAAAAAGCGTTTTATGAAGCATGAAGGGGGGAAGAGCCTGAAATATAGAGCTTTCATTATGGCAATCCAAAGCCGAGGTCGGCTCATCCAAAATTATGATATCGGGATCTTGCACAAGAGCCCGTGCAATCGACAGTCTTTGTTTCTGCCCTTCGGAAAGAGCAATTCCTTTTTCGCCTATTTGAGTTTCAAAACCTTGCGGAAGCGCCGCGATAAAGTCATAGATTCCGGCCGCTCGAGTGGCGCCGGCGAGATCCTCTGCCGTTGCCGCCGGATTTCCATACATGAGATTCTCCCTGACGGTCCCACTGAGCAGGAGAGTACTTTGGGCAACATAGCCGATCCTTCGGCGCAAGGAACGGACCTCGCACTGACTCGCAGCCCTGCCGTCAAAATATATCTCCCCGGCCGTAGGCCGGTAGAATTGTAAAATCAGGCTTAAAAGAGTTGTTTTCCCAATGCCGCTCGGCCCAATGATTGCGCAGTGTTGTCCCGGACTTATCCGGAAAGTGAGATCTTCAATGACCGATTCGCGCCCGCCGTAGGCAAAAGAAACGTTTTTAAACTCCACCTCACCGCATAGTTTGGATATGGTCTCTCCCTTTCCGCTGTTCTCTTCGGGCACGAGTTCCAACATGGATGAGATGCGCTCCAGGGCGGCTCGGGCATTTTGAATCTGAAGGTTCGCCGTCGCCAGGAATTGAGCGGGGCCAAAGATGTAGCCGAGATAGACCTGAAATGCAACCAGAGTCCCTAAAGTCCAGTGCCCCCTTACCACCCAGTAGGCTCCCATTGCGATCACGACCGCTCGAGCGGCACCGGGAATGACATCGATAACAAAACCGGCCACCGAGTTGATCGTAGTCTGTTCCAGCGAAAGATGCAGAACCGACTTCAGCCGGGAGCTCAAGCGCTGATGAGTTCTCGCTTCCGAGGAAAAAGCCTTAATCAGTGATATCGACGAAAGAGATTCCTGAAGCTGCGTGGTAACAAGCGCCTGCTGCTCCATGCTCCGAAGGCTGAGTACTCTGAGCTTTTCAGCAAAATAGGCGACCAGCAGTACAACCGCAGGAAACAGAATTAACAGGCATGACGCAAGTTTCCAATCGAGGTATAAAAGAAAAACAATTCCGCCCGCCAGACGCAGAACGTTCGCTATTGTCTGAACAATCGTATCTGAGAACACCCATTGCAATTCCTGAGTATCACTGGAGAGGCGGGACATTAAATATCCTGTTTCCTGTGCGTCGAAAAAGGATTTGGGCAGAGACAGGCAATGTCCGAACAGTTCTTGCTGGATATCCAGAATCACGGCTTGTTCAAAACGTGCCAGGTAAAATTGCTGGAAAAGACTGAGGAGCTTTTGGGACAACACGATCCCAATAAGAAGAAGGAGTGCTACGCCCAGATAGTTTAACTGATGCCCAACCAATACCTTGTCGACAAGGAACCTGCTGATGAGAGGCTGGGGAAAGGACAGCAGCGATGCAAGCAGGATAAGAACAAAGCCGACCAAACCTTTGCGCCAATGCCGAACAGCTACACGGCGAAAGTATTTCACGGATGTTCGAAGCCCGTTCCGGGGCGATTGGCCTGGGATTCGATCCTCGATCGATTTCGCCGAGAGCCCGCTTCTCAGATAGCTGAGCCAACTGGGGTCATTCTTCATAACGATATGCGGAGCGCTGCATTTCTATTGCCGGGAATCTTTGCTTTATGAGTTTGAGCCGCTTGGAACCAAGGACCTTGCCAATTCATTCTCCTGCCGATACCGATCCCTACCCATTGCCATCGGCAGATTCGCCGCCGATGTGTAGCTATTTTTGGCAAAAGTAGTGCATCTTAAGCCCCTTAGGGCTTAAAGTCGGCCGGCCGTTGAAAATCCTTTTCAGGCAGCCCAACAATTTCAACACCTCTATCGAGCTGTTTTCTGGTAGACTTACTGGTTTCATATTTTCGAAAGACCTTTGGCGGGCAATCACTATGACTTTCATGCAACAGCTGGTCGATTTTTTCTCGAAAAAATCGACCGTTTCAAAAGGCGGCGGCGACCAGGCCATCAGTAAACAGAAAGCCGGCGGCAAGTTGACCGCCCGCGAGCGGATCGCCGCGCTGCTCGATCCAGGCTCCTTCCACGAGTACGATATGTTTGTCGAGCACAACTGCAAGGATTTCGGCATGCACGAAAAGGAGCTTGCCGCCGACGGCGTAATTACCGGCTCCGGAACAATCGGCGGCCGCCTGGTCTGTATTTATGCACAGGATTTTACGGTGGCCGGCGGCTCACTTGGTTTGATGCATGCGCGCAAAATCACCAAAATTATGGATCACGCGATGAAAATGGGCATCCCGGTGATCGGCATCAACGATTCCGGAGGAGCGCGCATTCAGGAAGGGGTAAACTCGCTGGCCGGCTACGGCGAAATTTTCTACCGCAATACGGTGGCGTCCGGCATTATCCCCCAACTCTCGGTCATTCTTGGACCGTGCGCCGGCGGCGCCGTTTATTCCCCTGCTCTGACGGACTTCGTCTTCGTAGTCGACCAGATATCCAAGATGTTCATCACGGGACCCGAAGTCGTGAAAACGGTGCTGGGCGAAGAAATCTCGATGGAAGAACTGGGCGGCGCCCGGGTACAGACGGAGATCGCCGGTAATGCGCACTTCTTTGCCAGGAGCGAACCGGAATGTTTTGATCAGATCCGCCGGCTCATCGGCTTCCTGCCCGACAGCAACCGGCAACGGCCCCCCGTGGTTGACAAGAAGGCGCCCACCGAAGAATACAAAATAGAGAACCTGATTCCCAAAGATTCCAAGGTTCCTTTCGACATGCGCGACATTGTGCGCGCGCTGGTCGACGGCTCCGAATTTTTCGAGATTCAGGAACGATTCGCACCAAACGCCATTATCGGTTTCAGCCGCATCAACGGCGAGGCCGTCGGGATTGTTGGCAACCAGGCGCTGGTACTGGCCGGTGTGCTGGACATCGACGCATCCGACAAAATCGCCCGTTTCGTCCGCTTTTGTGATTCCTTTAACATTCCGCTTCTCACCCTGGTCGATGTTCCGGGCTACCTGCCGGGCTCTGATCAGGAGCATGGCGGCGTAATCCGTCACGGCGCGAAGGTGCTTTATGCTTACAGCGAGGCGACTGTTCCGAAGGTTACGCTGATTTTGCGCAAAGCGTACGGCGGCGGTTATATTGCCATGTGCTCACACCATCTACGCGCCGACTTTGTTTTCGCCTGGCCTACGGCAGAAATTGCCGTTATGGGACCCGAAGGCGCGGCCAACATTATTTTCCGAAACGAAATCATGTCGGCAAAGAAACCGGAAGAAATGCGTAAAATCAAAGTGAAGGAATATACCGACAAATTTGCCAACCCATATATCGCGGCTTCCAACGGCTACGTCGATGCAATCGTTACGCCCGAAGAAACCCGCTCTTATATTGCGCATGCCTTGAATGTTACGCGCAACAAGGAAGAAATTCGCCCGGCCAGAAAGCACGGCATCCCGCCGGTTTAATAAAGGAGATTCCTGTGAACAAGGAGAGCCAATTCAGCGAGATTGTACTTGAGAACGGCACTTTTGAAACGCGGATGACCAGGAAATTTGCTCTGCGGAAACCGTATGTAAAACAGGATCCCGGCGTTGTAAAAGCAGCTATTCCGGGGGTTGTAGCCGAAATCATCGCCAATGTCGGGAAGGCCGTCAAGCAGGGCGATACCATGTTGATTCTAGAGGCCATGAAAATGCTCAACCGTATCATGGCGCCGCTGCATGGGACCGTTAAGGCGATTCACGTTTCCGCAGGCGAGAAGGTGGCCAAAGGCCAAGTCCTGATGGAGATCGAATCCGACGATCTGATTTTGAAAGAAAGCCGCCCGATTATGGGAAGGTCGCATCTCTAGGAGCGACCGATGGCTTCTTTGTTTATTAGACTTTGAATAGGCTGCATTGGAGAAGCTCCCCGATGCCGCTGCCAATATTCCCACATTGGCCGAATTAGGGCAGCGTCCCCAATTCAGCAGCGCAGATGAGTAAAGCACAGTGAATTGGACATTAATTACAAAATTGCTGGGCGGCAGGTCGCCCGTGGTGGTTTTTGCTGTTGGTCTGGCCCTCGCAGGACTGGTCGGTGCACTCGATTATTTCGCCGGTATTGAGTTGTCCCTTTCGATTTTTTTCCTAATGCCGGTCGGTTTGGTTGCGTGGTATGCACCGCGATGGGCTGGTTTTTCGCTGTGCGGAATTTCTGCCCTTATATGGTTGGCCGCTGACTTCGCCGCCGGCATGCCATACAGCCAATGGCACATGTCTATGGTGAATGCCGCGCTCCGGTTCGGCTTCTTCCTTGCAGTTGCCTGCCTGCTGGATCTGCTAAGGACTCGCCTGAGGCAAGAAGAAATTTTAGCAAGAACCGACAGCCTTACACAGGTTCTGAATGGACGCGCATTTACAGAACTATCCGAAAGGCTTCTGCGACTTGCTGAACGCCATCAGCATCCGGTAGCCTTGGCCTATATCGATATCGATAACTTCAAGGCTGTGAACGACACTCACGGCCACTCTTCCGGCGACCGGGTCCTGCAGACAGTGGCGAACTTAATTTCCGGGTGTGTCCGTTCCACGGATATTGTCGGCCGCATGGGCGGCGATGAGTTCGCCGTGCTTATGCCGGAAACCGGCCAAGCCGGCGCCAAGACCGCGTTTTCAAAGATTCAGGAAGAGCTGGAACGCGCCGCGACGGATCATAACTGGCCTATCGGTTTCAGCATCGGAGTCGCACTGTTCCCAAATTCTCCTCCCAGCCTTGACGAAGCGCTCAAGATTGCAGACAGCTTGATGTACCGCGTCAAACAAACCGGCAAGAACGATGTTCTCTGCCAGGAGCAAGCCGTTGCGGCAGGATATACAGCACAGGACTTCCTTCCAGAAAACCCGCCGCTGAGATAAACCAAATCCTTTTGGCTTAAACTCAGGGACCCTTCTTGTCCTCCACTGGGACATCAATCCTTATCTCCGGAATGCTGCATATGATCAGAAATGTCAGCAGCATTGCTACCGCCCCGATGATAAAAACAAGGTGCAGTCCCGCTTCCATAGAGAGACGGATGGCCGAAACCGTTTGACCCAGAATCGCTTGTCCATTCGAACTTGTTTTGTTCAGCGTCGTCTGGAGCGAATCCATGGCCGCCTTCGACAGAAGCACGCTGGGATTGCCCAGAGAAGTCATGGTAGCCTGGTTTGTCAACCGGGACAATTCAAAGGGCAGTGAAACTTTCAGCGTGGCATTGTACTGCATGTTCATGGCAGAACCGAGAATTGCAGGCGCGATGGCTTGTCCTATCATAACGCTGAAAAACAGCGCGCCCATCGCTATGCCCAACAGCCTTTTGGGAACTGCGTATTGAGCGACCAAGGTGTTCAAAGTGGGAATGGCACCCATGCTGATGCCTGCCAGGGTGATGGCCAGGAATCCCCAAAAGATCGGGGTTGCGGCATTAAAGAAAATCAACGCGACCATTATTGCCAGGGTAAACCCATAACCCAGAATAAACATCCATTTGTAACGCCTGGTGCGGGCAAGAATGAAGCCTGTAGGAACACCGATAAAATTCATCAGCACGGTGCCCGGGGTAATGATCTTTCCATACAAAGTTGCACTGGCGCCTTGAACGCCCTGCATCAGAAGGGGATAATAAACCATCAGCCCCGCCATTCCGAAAGCGGATAATAAACACGCCGACGCGATCGTAACAAATGACCGGTTCCGGAGCACCTGGAGATCCAGCAAAGGCTCCTGGGCGCCGGATTCTGCTTTCACAAATAGCGCCCAAAAAACCACGGAGACGGCCAGCAATCCGATGACCTGCATGGAAGCCCAGGGGTACATCGTTCCAGCGAGGGAAAACGCCAGTATCATGCTCGACGAAGCAACTGCAGCCAATAAGCCCCCACGGCCATCGATTTTCCGCGCCGAATGCTGAGTCCTTCCGGATAAGCCGAACAGCACCATCACAAAACATGCAGCCAGCAGCAGCGCTCCGCACCAGAAGATGTAACGCCAGCTAAGATTCTCCACAAACCATCCACCCAGGGTAGGTCCGATGAAGGCGAAGCTTCCGGCCGGTATGTTGAGAAGGCCGACCCATCTGCTGCGCTGGACAGGTTCGAACATATCCCCCAGCGCCGAGAAACAAAGCGGCGCCAGTCCTCCCTGCCCTATGCAAAGAACGGTACGGGCGATGATGAGCATTACAAACGTCGAACTGAGAGCGCACCAGATTGCGCCCAGCAGGCAGACTGCAAGCGACAGAAGCAACAAAGCACGCCGTCCGTACAGGTCTGACAGTTTGCCAACCATGAGCATCGAGAAAGCAAGACCCAGGTTGGGAATCGAAACGCCCCAGGAATATAAATGCACGGCATCCAAGTCGGCGGCTATTTTGGGCAGGGAGGAGAGTAGGATCTGGTAAAAATAGGTATAGACAAGGTACGTCAGGAAAATCGTGACCAGCCCCGCCCCGATTTGCCTTTGGGCGCCGGGCGTAACAGACATTTGCTGCTGCGCTATTTCCATTCTTTAAGTTCTCCTATGTCGGGTCCCCACTGCAAGTTCCTTGCAAGAAAAATGAGCCAAAGCTACAGGGAATGCCTTCACCCAAGGTTGAGCGAGCGGAAAGGACATCCACCGGACGTTAAAATCGCGGCTTCATTTATCTGCAAACAAAATTTGCAGCATCGTCCGCGCAGCCCGTGCCTTTATATCGGGCAACCTGCGGAGACGGACAAAACGGCCGCAATATCAGTTTTGCGTTAGGCAGACAGCTTGCCAAACACCGCAAATTAGCCGCCGAGATGCCGGCGCTCCCGGCCATCGAATGAGAATAATCTATCATCACTTAGCCCATTAATGTCCACGAATTGAATGGCGTAGAAAATATTTTGCAATTCCGATATATTGCATTCCGGCCGGCAAATCGCTTTCCAGCAAAATCACTTGAGGAGGACGCATGATCCGGGCAATCCCCATTTTTATGCTTCTCTGCAGCACCCTGTTTGTCCGGGCGGAAACAGCCAATTTGACTTCCGCGGGAGCAGGATGCACCCGGGCGAGCCTGGAGGCAACGGTGGACAAGTATCTTGATGCCCTCAAGAAAGGGAATCCATCGCTGATGCCCCTGGCCCCGAAAGCAAAATATATCGAAAACAGAAAGGAAATTGCATTTGGCAAGGGCATCTGGCAAACGGCTTTGGATATTAATTTCCATCGCAGCCTGCTTGACGTCGACACCTGTCAGACATTTACCGAGATCATTCACACGAGCAGCAGCCACCCCAATGTCATTGGAACCCGTTTGAAGGTTATAGAAAATAAGATTTCGGAAGTTGAGAGCCTGGTCACCGGTAAAGGGGATTGGCTTTTTAACGCTGATAATTACCTGAAGTATTCATCACATGAGAAGTGGGATATCCTTCCTGCCGCTCAGCGCAGCGATCGCCAAACCCTGATTAAGGCTGCGGATGCTTACTTTGATGTATTTTCCGATCGGTCCTCCGTTGTTCCCTGGGGCATCCCATGCGCCCGTCTGGAGGGCGGGGCGTATACCAATCCCAAAGGGGATCCGAAGGCCTCCTGTACAGGCGGTCCTCCGCTGGAGGGGAGTGTCAAAATCGTAAACCGGCGTTTTATCGTCGATGTCGATATGGGAACCGTTGTGGGCTTGATGAACTTCGGCACAGAGAATGGGTTGCCTGACTCCCACATATTCCGTTTGGAAAATGGAAAGATTCGATATGTGCACACTCTGACCGTGTGTACTACACCGAACTGCGGATTCCCTCCTCCGAAGGAGAGCGCAAAACCCAAATGATGCCGGGGACGCCACCCTTTTCGCCAGTTTACTTTTCAATAGAAGCAACGTCGCTCTGGCGAAAAGGGTGGCGTCCCCACTTCCCCACTTCCATTGGGCGTCTCGCCGGGCGCCAGCGCTTCCGGCGATGCCCTTTCGCTATTGTCTCACTTTCCGACCTGGGCCGTCCCAGAGGCTTCAAGCACAAGCTCAAGATCCAGGATGATTTGAACCTCATCGCCCACAACTACACCCCCCGCATCCATCGATCGGTTCCATTTGATGCCGTAATCCTGCCGGTTCACCGCTGCGGTAGCGTGAGCGCCGATGCGGGACTCGCCTCCCATCCCTTTGACAACAAGGGTTGCCGTAACATTAAGACTGATCTCTTTCGTGACTCCGCGCATCGTGAGGTCGCCGACCAGGTTGAAATTGCCTCCTCGAATATTCTCGACGCGCTTCGATTTAAACCTGATTGTCGGGTAGGTAGCTGCATCGAAGAAATTGGAACTGCGCAGATCAGCATCGCGCTTCTGCTCTCGAGTATTGATGGAGGCGACTTCAATCACCGCTTCAGCCTTTATCGTTGAGTAATCCTTTCCGTCGAATGAAACTGTTCCCGTCATCTTGCCGAATTCGCCACGGACATTGCTGATCATCAGATGTCTCACTTCGAATTGGGCAGCGGAATGTGCCGGATCGATGTTCCATGTGGATTGACCTGCCGCAGATTGGGATGTGAGAATCAAGGCAGCGGCAAAAAGCGTCAGAGCTGTGAATTTCATGTCAATTCCTCCGGTCGGTATGCTCTGGTCATATAACATTGCCAAAATCTGAATGCAATCTTTGACAAACACGGACGCTCCCCTTTTCGCCAGGTCAGTCTTGGCTGGAATCGCAATTGCTCCGGCGAAAAGAGAAGGTCCCCACTTTAAGGCTCCGGCAGGTTTGCGCACTTCCAAGGCTTCACTTCCAAATCGGCGGTACTAATGTTGGAAATATGGTTGAGCGGTGTCTTATATTATTGGGTTCCGCCCAACGTAGCAGGATGTGCCCATGAAGTTCAGGCTTGTTCATACCCGGAAGCCGTCCGGCTTTGGAAAGGAGTCTAGGGTTATGCTGAAGCGATCGATCGTGCTGGCCTGTATCCTGATTCCGGCGTTGCCGGCAACAATGCCGGCACAAACCTTTCTCAAGGATGCCTTCAAGAACTATTTTCGAATCGGTGCGGCGCTGAATCCAGGTCACTTTACCGGGACCGACGCGGCAGGGAGCGCGCTTGTCAAACAGCACTTCAACGCAATCACGCCGGAGAACGACATGAAGTGGGAACGGATTCACCCAAGGCCCGATGCCGGGCTTGCAGGCTACAACTTCGAGAATTCCGATAAATACGTAGAGTTCGGCGAAAAAAACGGCATGTTCATCATCGGACATTGCCTCGTCTGGCACAGTCAGGCGCCGCGCTGGGTCTTCGAGGATGCCGAAGGCAAACCGCTCGACCAGGCTGCGCTGTTGCAGCGTATGCGCGAGCATATCTTCGCCGTCGTCGGCCGCTACAAGGGTCGCGTGAATGGATGGGACGTCGTGAACGAAGCCCTGAATGAAGACGGCACGCTGAGGAAATCGCCTTGGTTGAACATCATCGGCGAGGATTACATCGCGCGGGCTTTCGAGTATGCGTATGAAGCCGATCCGAAAGCCGAGTTGTATTACAACGATTACAATCTCGAATATGAAGCCAAGCGGAACGGTGCAATAGATCTGGTGAAAAAACTGCAACACCAGGGGATTAAAATCACAGCTATCGGCATGCAAAGTCATGACAAAATGGACCGCCCCACGGTGCAGCAGATCGAAGATAGCCTGAATGCATTCAAAGCACTCGGCGTAAAGGTGGTGGTGACCGAATTGGATGTGGATGTGCTGCCGCCCGTCACGCGCCAGCCGACTGCCGACATCTCGGCGCGGGCCCAGTCGACTCCCGAAGCGAACCCTTATGTCGCCGGTCTGCCCGACGAAATGCAAAAGGCCCTGGCGAAGCGCTACGCGGATATTTTCGCCGTTTTCCTTAAATATAAGGATCTGATCACGCGCGTCACCTTCTGGGGCGTCACAGATCGCTACTCCTGGCTGAATAATTTCCCGGCTGCGGGACGGACGAATTACCCCCTTCTGTTCGATCGCGAGGGCAAGCCCAAACCTGCCTTTGACGCGGTGATCCAGAAGGCAAAAGCGGCACAGTAGCAGACAGGCTGCGCAACCTCCGCAGCGGCGCGAATCGAATAAGATTGACAAGCATCCAAAATGGCTTTAGGACTGACTTCGAAAGGGAGGCAGCCATGCAGATAAGTGATGAATACGACGTGATTGTGGTTGGCGGCGGCACTTCGGGTGTTGCAGCAGGAATTGCTTCAGCAAGAACGGGGGCAAAGACTCTCGTCATAGAGCGCGTTGGCGCCCTCGGCGGGCAAATGAACGTGTCGGGACCGCCCGGGTTCGCTTATGCAAACCTTTACAATGAACGGCACGAGCGCATTATCGGGGGAATCATCACCGAAACTCATGAGCGCCTTCTCAAACAAGACCATGCCCTTCCTCATCTGGAGCCCGAATTCCGCGGCTGGTACACCTTCGCCTATGTGGATCCGGACTGGTGGGGACTTCTGATATTTGAAATGATGCAGGAGAACGGCGTCAAGCTCCTCCTCCATTCTCTCGCCGTGGATGTCGTGAAAGAAGGCAAGACCATGAAGGGCGTTGTGGTCGAAAATGTGTCCGGACGACAGGTGATTCGCGGCAAGATTATTATCGATTGCACCGGCGAGGGGGAGATCGCAGCGCGAGCCGGAGCGCCGCATGAAATTCTGCCCAGGGATCAGATGGAGCCCCATACGCTGGCTTTCACCGCCGATGGCGTGGACTGGAAAAAGGTTCTCGATTACGTCAAAAGCAATCCTGAAGAATTTGAATTTGAGCGCTTCCAGGAAAATACGCAGCACAAATGGACCTATGAGGAACTCGTCAGCCGCATCCGGAAGATCGACAACATCGTCGAATTCGGTGAGGTGATGGGATACAGAAGCATAAAAAAGAAAGCGATGGAGACCGGGGAGTGGCACGGCTTTAGCGGCGTGGGCTTTTTCCTGATCCCGCGCGAGGGCGGCGTTATCCAAGCTCATTTCCAGCACTCGTCTCAGGTGGGAAACTGCGATGCGACCAATGTGGAGGATCTGACGTATGGCGAAATAGAATGCCGCCGCCAGGTTGTCATTGCCTGGAAGTTCATTAAAAAATGCCTGCCTGGATTTGAGAAGGCGTACATCACGCGGGTTTGCCCCGAACTAAGGATTCGTGAGGGACGCCGCATCATGGGCGATTATGTCCTGAAGCCGGAAGATGTCACTGAAGAAAGGAAATTCCCCGACGTGATACATAAGAGCGCCTTCCCCGCAAATGCCGTTCACGTCGTGGGTCCCAACACTCTGGCAACGATGGTGCCTACCGGTCCGAAGAATGGCGGATCCCATGACGTTCCATACCGGTGTCTCGTTCCTCGTGAAGTTGAAAACCTCCTGGTCGCAGGCAAGGCAATTTCGGCAGAACGCGGCGCGTACCAACGGTTTCTCATGCAGAACATGGCAAGCGGACAGGCAGCCGGCGTTGCCGCCGCTCTCTGTGCGAAGAAAAACATTACGCCGAGGATGCTGGAAGCCGATGTATCCGAACTCCAGCAGATCCTGGTGGCGCAGGGCGCGATTCTCACCGGAACGCATTGACGAGTTTCCGAACTCTGCATTTCGGTATCGGTATCGTAATCGCAATCGGCCTTCGACAGCAATTGCGATACCGATCAACGATACCGGTACCGGGGAGACCTCAAAAAGGAGTTTATGGCGGAATGAGCGAGATTACATCTTCCACGATCGATGTCGGGAAACTGATTGACGACTCCACACTGAACAGGGTTTCCATCAGCGTGATTCTTCTGTGTGGGCTGATCATGCTCATGGATGGATACGATTACACGATTATTACCGTGGCCGCTCCCGTGATCATGAAAGAGTGGCACGTTGGCACCGCACCCTTTGGCTGGGTATTCTCCGCAGCGTTTTTCGGATATCTGTTTGGCGCGATGATCATCGGATCGTTGTCGGACAGAATCGGAAGGAAAAAGTCGCTCCTCATCGGAGCGTGTATCTTTTCGGCTGGGACCCTGCTCGTTTACTTTTCCCATTCTCTCAACAGCCTGATTCCCATGCGAGTATTTGCGGGTATCGGCATCGGCGGAGCGGTTCCCTGCGCCATCACGCTGACCAGCGAATACTCCCCCTTAAAAGGAAGAGGAAAATACGTATCCGTCATGTACTCGGGATTTCTGATCGGTATCGTTCTCGGCGGATTTATCGCGGGTTTTATGTTACGGCGCATCGGGTGGCGTCCTTTGTTTCTTGTCGGCTTTTTTGCTCCTATTGCAGCGATTTTAACTCTGGCCTTGAAGCTTCCGGAATCTGCACGGTGGCTTGCGGCCAGATGCAACACGGATAAAAAGAAAGCATCTCTCGTTCAGTTGCTTCGAAGAATCCAGCCCCGCATTCAGATCGGCGCGGATTCTCGATTCGTCTCCGCGGATTCAGATAAGGTCAAATCATCCACACAGGAACTCTTTTCCGGCAGGTTGGTTTGGGTCACTCCGGTTGTCTGGTCCTATTACCTGATCAGTTCGATCGCCGTTTTCTTTATTGGCTCATGGGCCCCGCAGCTGCTGGTTGTAAAGGGTTTCACGGCTTCGACCGCAGCCTTTATCACGGGAACCAACGGGATATTGGTCGCAATTGGATGTTTATTGAGCGGTTTTTATTTTGACAAAGTCGGATTTCGATGGGGTGCGGTCCTGTATATCATTTCCACCGCGTGCGTCGTCTTCATGGGCGGCCTGGGTCCTATTGGTTTTATCGCCCTGCTTTTTGCCAGCGCGTTCTTTATCAATTCCGGACACATGGATGTTACGATCCTGGCTCCTATCGTGTATCCGCCCAACTGCAGGAACCAGGGAGCAGGCACTGCGATTGCTGTGGGCAGGATCGGCGCGATGACCGGACCCTATTTAGGCGGCAAGCTTCTCGCGACGCAGCTGCCGATGGCGACGATGCTGGCTTTATTATCCATCCCGCTGCTAATCTCTGCAGCCCTTTGCTATATTGCCGGCAGGCAGTACGATTTTCATTTCGCTCCCCTGTATTCCGGCAAACGATAAAAGCAAAAACGCCACGGATTCCACAGATTTCACGGATTCATATTCCGTGATAATCCGTGGTTTGTTTTCGTCATTTGTGAAAAGATAGAAACAGGGGAAAAAATGTGGACCCGACACAAATGATTTCCCATTCCTGCCTGCTCGCAATTGCCGGCTCGCTGTTGTTTTCCTTCTTCTGTGGAGCCATTCCCACGGGATACCTTTTGCTGAAATTCGTTCAACATCAGGATATCCGTGATGCTGGAAGCGGAAATATCGGATCCACAAATGTGAAAAGAGTTGCCGGTACAAAGTTATCTTTGGTCACCCAAATCATCGATATTCTGAAGGGATTGATCCCGGTCGCTCTTGGCCTGATGCTCATCCGGTATTTTGATTTGAGCAGCGGGAAAGCGCTTCTTTCTTCGGCGATTGCCCTGGCCGCCATTTTAGGACACGACTTCAGCCCATTCCTTGGATTTCGCGGAGGGAAAGGAGTGAATACAACCATCGGAGCATTTTTATTGCTTGCCCCCGTAGCCGTAATTGTAGCGATCGGAGTTTTTTATGCTCTGCGCCTCGTCACTTCGATTGTGTCGCCACGTTCTCTTGCACTAGGTCTTACCATGGCCATCATGGCGGGAATATGCAGACTTGCTCCGGAAATCATCGGAGCGGCCTGGATTGCAGCGCTTCTGATGTTTTTCAGACATAGGGAAAACATCGATCGGCTCATGAAACATAAGGAACCAATGTGACTATTGAGGTCAAATCAGCAGTGCCTATGACAGGGGAGAATGGATACCATGCGTAATTGTCGTTTGGTTTTTGTAATCTCACTCGCATTTTTGATTGCGATCGGCAGCATCTATTCTCAAACCGGGCCGCTTCCGGAGGCAAAGCCGGAGACTGTGGGCTTTTCAGCGGAGCGGCTGAAACGTTTGGATGAGGCGATGCAGGCCATGGTCGATTCCAGGCAACTGGCCGGCATTGTTACCATGGTTGCACGTCATGGAAAGCTGGTCCGGCAAAAGACCTTTGGCCTGCGCGACATTGCAGAGTCCAAGCCGATGCAGCAAAACACGATCTTTCGCATCTACTCGATGACCAAGCCGATCACCGGCGTGGCGATGATGATCCTCTATGAAGAAGGTAAATGGAGGCCAAACGATCCCATCGCGAAATATATCCCTGAGTTCGCAAATCTCCGCGTCTACTCGGGTGTAGACGGCGAGGGGAAACTCAAACTCAAAGCACCTGCACACTCGCCGACTATCGGCGAACTGATGTCGCACACCGCAGGTTTTACATACGGCGTTTTCGGCAACACGCCCGTAGATAAAATGTATCAGGAGTCCAACCCCCTGCAGGCCGGATCGCTAAAGGAATTCATCGACCGGCTCGCCAAACTTCCGCTGGTATATCAGCCCGGCGAAGTTCGGCAGCACCGCCGGACAGGGGACTTATTTGTGGGATGGCGCTGCCGGAACCTGGTTCTGGATCGATCCGGCAAATGACCTGGTTTTTGTCGGAATGATTCAGCGAATGCTGACCGCGGCCGGGGCGCCAAATATGGAGGACCTATCACGCACGTTGATCTACCAGGCGCTCGTGGATCCAAAGAAGTAGGACAAAATCACGCGGAGACGCGGAGAGCGCTGAGAAGTGAGTGAAACTCTCATTGCACTCCGCGTCCCCATTTAATTTCAAATACCGGCAGTTTCGCGTCTTCGGTGGTCAAACGACGTCTTCGGCGTCGAAGCGGCCTCGCCGGATGTTTCCGTTCTTTTCATAGCTTTCGATCCATCCCTGAACGCGCTCACGGCCATAGGTTTTTTCAAAAGCAGTCACGATTTGAGCCACTGGAATATCCGCAAAACTTCCGTGAAATTCGAGATACTCCATGAATTTCCGGTTCTCGGAATTGTAGGGCTGGAAAATCGAATCCTCCCTGCCGTTGAATTCAAGCGGCGCCACGCCGTGTCTCCGGCAGAGCTCCTTGTTAAAAGCCGGTGTCGCCTTCACCCACTTACCTTCCAGGAAAAACTCGGCAAAAGCATGGTAGGCGAAAATGTCCGAGCCGAGAAATTCCAGCAACTGCCTCGTTGCAAGATGATTGCGTACGGTCGCAAAACCGGCGCGGGAAGGGATTCCACTTGCTCTGCCCAGCGCGCAAAGCAGCGAGGCTTTCGGAATACAAAAACCGCGGCCGCCTTTCAAGATATTGCTAGCCCGGTAATGCTCAGGGAGGAAAAACGGATGATAGGGGTCGTACCAGATGCAGTCCCGCACGGCATAATACAGGCGCACGGCTTTATCCACCGCGTTGCTGCAGGTGCCGAGCGTCTCCTGGGCAAAAGCCCGGATCTCCGGATGATTGCAGTCAATGATTTCCGTTGCCTCAAGATACTGATCAAGTTGGTCCATTTTTTAATTCTATTCGGCAAGAGGAGCCAGAAGCAAGAAGCCAGAAGAGGACAAGAACGACTTCTGGCTTCCGGCTGCTGTTTTCTCCAAAACGAGGAAATTCATAAATCGGCGTAAACCCGGGAGCGAGTGATCGTGCATTACGGCTGTGTTGTCATTTAGGTGACGAAGGAGGCATTTTGCTCTGCGGCTTCGCCTTCCCTTTCTCGGACGAGCCGTCGGAATCGATAAAAATATATTTGTCCCGCATATTGGCGGGAACCAAATCCCGCAACGAGGTCTCCACATCCTTGGGCGAATACTGTGCCTCAATAAAAATGAACGGTCGAGTCACCTTTGTAACCCGGAACGGGCAATGGATGAAATTGCCCGGAATGAAGACGAGCGAGGGCTTGTTGACGACGTGCTTTTCCATCTCCGGCCCCATGAAGATTTCGTACTCGGCTCCCAGCTCCTGTGGATGATCCGGATCGGTGCCCAATGCAACCAGGACTTCCGGATCCCGATGCTTGTGCGGCCCGTGACCGGCGATCTTCGCCGCGGATTCCCCCATCAACATAGCCGAAAAGAAATGACATCCTTCAATGATGTCGCCGTCGCAAAACACCATAAACATGTTTTTCATCGCTCCAAATCCGATCTCAGATTCCTCCGGCGTGAGCTCCGTGGTGAAATACTTCCGGTATTTCGACTCTTTCGCCGCAGCCTGCATGACGGGTTTCGGCGCGGCAATCAGTCCACTGTCCGACGGAGTCAGGGCTGCCCGCAGCGCGCCTGCGACGGCAATTCCAGCGGTACCGGCCGCCATGTCCTTCACAAATCCTCTTCGCGTTGTATTGGCCTTTGCTATTTGAATGAGATCCATCGCTGTTCCTCCTTTTTCGGCCATCATAGTTCCTAATGATTGAATTGTCGAGAAACGATGCAGGATGCGTGGGGGCGAGCGGCCGCTTGCCCCCGCGATACACAATAACAAGCCGGGAGCCTGCCTGAGAACTGCGACGGTGTTTGGTCACACGGAGGGCAGCGCCGGCTGCTCCGATCATTTGAAAAAACCCTCGTCTGTCTGATTTTATATGGTCTCCTGAATTTCTCGCGGACGCTTTCCTTTTCGCCATTTTAGTTTTCGCTACGACCAATATTGCTTGGGCGAAAAGGGGAGTGTCCCTACTTTAGGTCGGCGACACGCTGCCGGCATTGCTGTCGATTATCGACTGATCATGAAGGTGCCCCTCAGGCGAATGTTGCGCGAAGAGCTACCCGCCATCACTGAATAAATTCCCGGATTTACTTTCCACACGTGGCTCTCGGAATCCCAGGCCGCAAGGCTGTTCCTGTCAAGCTGCATGATTACAGGCTGGCTTTCTCCAGGCTTCAAAACAATTTTCTCGAAGCCCTTCAGCTGTTTTGGAGGCTCTTCGGCTGCAGCCGGACTGCCAATATAGAGCTGAACGACTTCCGCCCCTTCACGCCCGCCCGAATTTGTGACTCGCATTTTGACAGTCACTTGTTCTCCTCCCGTCTGTTCCACCTGAAGATCGCTGTAACGGAACGTGGTGTAAGAGAGGCCGTATCCAAACGGGAAAAGCGGTTCCTGATATTTGGCGTCATACCAGCGATAGCCGACGAGAACGCCCTCCGTGTAGTTGACCGTCATGCCATCCCCAGGATAGTCGAGGAAGAACGCGCCTGGCCCCTGCTGCTCATTTGCGGGGAAAGTCATGGCCAATTTTCCGGAGGGATTGGCATCGCCGAACAGCAATCGAGCTATCGAGCTGCCGGCCTCCTGTCCGGGATAGAAAGCTTCGATCACCGCGGCTACCTTATCCAGCCAAGGCATGGAAACCGGATTGGAGTTGTGAAGAACAACGATGGTCCGCGGGTTCGCTTGAGCTATTGCCAGAACAAGGCTGTCCTGATCTCCAGGCAATGCAAGCCTGATTTTGTCCTGGCCTTCCCCCATTTGTTCAGCCACGAATACAACTGCAACATCGGACTGCTTCGCTGCATTCACAGCCCTAACCAGCATGTCAGGATCCGGAGGCTGCCATCCAAGCACCAGCCCCGGCCCCATGATCATTGAGGCATTGGAATATTTTAGCTCTATTGGAACCGGCTTCCCTGTCCTCAAGTTTGTGGTGCCTTGCACTGTTTGTCCGAAATCGGCCCGCATCATGGTCGTTACCAATTGATGATCGACATAGAGCTGGGCTGTGCCGGAACCAGTCACGGAAAACAGGTAGGCGCCGGTTGAAGGGGGCTCCAGGGTGCCGGTCCAACGGGCAGACCAGACGCGGCGCACCATTCCACCTGTCGGAGGAGAACCGGGAGAAGGTCCAGTCGCGCCTGGAACAGCAGTCTGACCGGCAGCAGCATTTGAGGGCGGCGCGGCCGCGGTTGGGTTCGCACCGCGGACAGCCGGCGCCGGCACTCCCAGGACCGTGTAAAACTCGGCCGGCGGGCTGCTAATGTCCTTGACACCCTGCTCGACTCGCGACACGACAGGAATACCGTTTGAATCGGCGCTGTTAAAGTAGCGTGCGAAAATTCCATTCCCTTCGCCGGGAGCCGGCCGCAGCACGTCCGCGGGGACAGGCGGCAGCAGACCAATTCCCACCGTGCCAGGAGCGTAGTTCACCTTGATGCTGTTGCCCGCGCGTGCCGTGATCGCCTCCACCGGAACGCTGGTTCGGGTCGCGTATACATGAGCGCTGCCGTTCAGCCCGAAAGTGACATGCGGGCCGGCATCATCGCCAATGACCGCGATGGATTTCACCTTTGTGGAATCGATCGGCAGCACGTTCGCCTTATTTTTCAACAGCACTGCTCCTTCTTCAGCAATCCTGCGTGCCAGAGCTTGATGTTCGGGAGTGGATACGTCCGCATCAGGCTTTCCCGTCGAAGGAGAATCATAAATGCCCAACCGAAAATAGGGAGTCAAATTGTAGTAAAGCATCCGGTCGAGATCGCTGATTTGAAGCTTTTGCTCTCGGATAAAATTTCCAATATCCCTTCCACCGACACGCGTCACCCCGGCAAGGGCGGCCGTGAGCGGGTCGCGCTGAGCGAACGCGGCATCCGGAGCAATGAACCCGTCGAAACCCCATTCACGCAAATAACCAAGCAGCTCCGAATCATTGCAGGAAAACTTCCCGTTCACCTGGTTGTACGAGCACATGATGCCGCCCGTGCCCGCTCTTTCAACGGAGGCTTTAAAACCAGGCAGATAAATCTCGTGCAGCGTCTTTTCAGAGATCCTGGCGTCGATGCCGGCGTTATCCGGTAAAACACCGCAGCGCGTATTTTCCTGATTGTTGCCGGCATAATGCTTCAGGACCGTCAGAACCTTCTTTTCGTTAAGCGCCTTGATTTCTGCGACAGCAAATTCGGCAGTCAGATAGGGATCTTCACTGAAAGTCTCCCCGTTGCGCCCCCAATGCCAGGTCCGCATGATATTGATCGTGGGTCCCAGAACTGAGTTGGAGCCCTTGCCCACAAATTCCTCACCCAGGGCTTTGCCGTACTGGCTTGCAAGTTCTCTGTTCCAGGTTGCAGCCAGAGTCACCGCGTTCGCAAAAGCTGTAACATTTTTCCCCCGCGCCTGCGGCGGGCCGGATCCCATGGTTGCGATTCCGTTGGGGCCGTCCGATCCCCCGCCTGAAATCAAGCCGAGCCGCTTGTTGGCGCTGCGTCCGCTTATGCCGCCGAGTTCAGCCAACTTTTCTTCCAGGCTCATGCCGGCAATTGCTTCGAGGGCGCGGCATCCCGGAGTCTGACTCGGGTTGAGCCATGGCCTTTCTTCAGGCCCCGGATTGCATGGGCCGGGATTGATGCCGGGGATCCGGGCGACACGCTCAGGCGCCTGGGAATCTGCCATCATGCTTGAAAACAACAAGAGAGGGATCGAAAACAATAGAATTTTTGATTTCATTCCTCGGTCCATGGAACCTCCATATACCTTCACATTGCGCAACCCCGCAGAAATGCAGATGAAGCCGGAGAAAGCGACAGATTTAAAATCTAGGAACGTGGATGTTTGAAGTCAATGAAATTTACACGCTTGTATAAATTCACTTCCGTTTCAATCAGGAGGCGCCGGCATAAACTTCGGCGGGTTCGGTTTCTTTTAAGGACGGATGCACGGGTGGCCTGGCAAAGACGAGGCATGCCAAGCCTAATACGAAAATCATCGTTGCCATCTGGAATGCCGGAAGGTAGCTGCCGGTCGTATCGCGGATGTATCCCGCAAGCGGGGCTCCCATGCCGCCGACCAAGGCCCAAAACAGCCGGGCGAAACCCATGATCTTCGGATAGTTTGACAGGCCAAAGTAATTCGGAAAGATATTCATCGTGGCAACCATGGCGGCGCCAAAGCCCATACCAAGAATGACCATGGACAGAAAAATAACCGGCACGGACCTGGTGAAAAGGAGGATAAAGACACCGGTAATTTTGAGCACTTCCCCGGCCACGGCAATGGAAAGCATGCTGTACCGCATGCCGACAACTCCCGCGCCGAACTGCGCAAAGGTCATGACTCCGGTCATCACACTCAGCGCAACGGCCGCAAGGGCAGCGGCAATGCCGAGATCCAGGAAGTGGGCAATCATGTGCGTCATCAGCGCATTCATGGCCAGCATACTCATGCAAAAATATGCAATCAGAAGCCACAGGCACCGCGTCCGCATCGCTTCCCCGGCGCTGAAGTCGACAGGGGTCTTGTATCCGACTCTGCGTGCCGCGGGTCGCGTGCCGGAGTGGGCAGCGACATTGCCATGGCCATCTGGAACCTGTCCCAAGTTCTGCGGTTTGTTTTTGAGAAGAATAGCGGGCAGAATAATAATAAAGAGCACCAAGCCGGATATAACAAGGTAAGCAAAACGCCACCCCTGGGTCGTAATCAGTTTCATCAAAGCCGGCCCCAGAAAGATTCCCCCTAACCCGCTCGAACCCAGGAAAATTCCCAGAACCAATGATCTCCTCCTTACAAACCAGTTATTGAGAATCGTAGTCGAAGCCAGCAGTCCCCCCAATCCTGATGCTACTCCGATCAGCACTCCATAACCGACATAGAGCTCCCACAGGCGCGAATGAGCAAACAGCATGAGGAAGCCCAGGAAACCCAAGATATTGCCCAACAAAATTGCACGTTTGGCACCATACCGAATAATGAAAATGCCGGCCAAGGGACCGCAGATCCCCATCACGAACATATTGATGGTTGCAGCAATCGACGTCGTCCCCCTAGTCCATCCAAAGTCTTTGGCCAGAAAGGGCAAAAAATAGCCAAATGAGACAAGGTAGAGCGGGGCAACCATCCCCATCAGTGCTGTGACGGCAAGATTGATCCATCCATAAAAACCCTTCTCACTGGTTATGCGGGCGGCCATAGGTTCCTATCTCCTTGGGAATGGCGATGCGCATCGCGCTCCCGGTACAGGCGTTGGGTTGGGATTGAATTGTTAGGTCGGACCTAAGATATCAGGATTGGAAGGGGAAAGCATTTGAAAAGCAATGCGCAATTGGCAGTGGCTTGCCTTTTCGCAGCAGTCGAGGAACGCGGTTCAGTAAGATGAAATAATGACCAGCACCACCAGCAGGCCCGGAAGCTCCCTCGGGAATTCCAGAGCCGAGCGATGGATGATCAGCATGCCGAAATGCTCTTTCAGATAATTGTTCAGGGTCGAGGCGTCTACGCTCTGCGAAATCCCCAGAAAAATGCCGGAGACAAGAAACAGAAAGAAATCCCGCTCCGAGCCCTGCGCCACTCCCCTAATTTTTCGCATGAAAGCCTTATAAAACATTGAATCGACATGACTCAAGTCGAAAAATGCTCTTCGGTCTTTTTTGGGGGAGTGGTCGAATTCAGTTCCGAGCTTTTTTGTTCCGAGTTGAACCTAATCCAATTAAGATAACACTAATTAGAATAATGGAATTTAATCGCCTGTGTGAATCTTTTGCCGGTGGCAACTCGTATTACACACAGGTAATGTTATGGATCAGCCATTTGAACTGATATTCGGAACGCTGATGACCTTCGAAAGCGAGGCGATGCGGCTGAGCAGCGGCGATACGGAAGTGATCGCGCAATTGGTGGAGCGCTACCAACACCGGCTGTACCGCTACTTGCTCCGCCTGGTTTCGCGGCCCAGCACGGCAGAGGATCTGTTTCAGCAGACCTGGATGCGCGTGATCGAGCGGATGCGACATTACGATCCGCGGCGCAGCTTTGAAGGGTGGCTTTTTGCGGTGGCGCACAACCTGGCCATCGACCACCTGCGCCGGCGCCAGCCGGAAAGTCTGGACGAACCGCTCCCTTCCGGAGAAACCCAATCCGACCTCACCCGTAGCAGCAATCCCGGCGCACTGGAACTGTTATTGTCCAAAGAACGGGCAAGCTGCGTTTTGGATGCGGTTTCGGAGCTGCCGCTTGCATTTCGCGAAGTCATCACGCTGCGTTTTGAAGAAGAGATGAAGCTGGAGGAAATCGCCACCGTCCTTGCTCTTCCGATGGGAACTGTGAAAACGCGCCTTCATCGAGCCATGAAGGCTTTGCGGCTGATTCTTAGTAGGAAAATGCAAAACGGGACAATGCCATGAAGGAACACATTGTCGTCAACAGTCTTTTGACGCTGGCGGCCGCCAGCATGCTGGGTCCTGCCGAACACCGGCGGGTTGAAAAGCACTTGCGCGAGTGCGAGGCATGCCGCGCCGAATTGAAGGAATGGACATTGCTCGCCAGCGCCCTAAGGGAATTGCCGACACCGCAGGCGCCGCCGAGGCTCGTATTGCAGACTCAGCGCATCCTTGCGTACGCGATATCCTTCCAAGAAAGTCAAGTGAGCCGGTTCGTCCTTGCCCTGTTGGTCCTGTTTTCCTGGCTGGTCACGTTTGTAACTTTGAGGTTCGTATCGTTGCTCGACATACCATTAGCGCGCTGGCTGGATGTCTCATCGATCACAGTATGGATCGCTTATATTGGAGTGACGTGGCTGGCAACTGCTTTCGCTGTGGGTTTGCTCGTGAAGCATCGGCAGCAGGAGGGGAAAATCATATGAAGGATTTTTGGAGCGAACTCCGCATTATTTCTTGCTGGGTCTGGCCCATAGCGCTGCTGGTTGCGGGTGGGATGTCGGTGGTTGTTGCTCTCAATCACCGAGGGCCGAGATTTCCACGCGTCGAGACCGGTTTCTTGCTCTGGGGCGCCCTGTTTTTGTTCGCATGGGTGGTTCTGATTGGATATGTCAACGCAGACGCCCGCAGGCGAGGCATGCGACACATCATGTGGACGCTGCTGACGATCTTTATTCCTTACGGCGTAGGGGCGGTCCTGTATTTCGTGCTGCGCGACCCGATGCTGATATCCTGCCCGAAGTGCAACACGCGGTGCCGGGCCATTTTTGTATTCTGTCCGCAATGCGGAACAGAATTGTCCCCTTCCTGTCCTGCATGCAAACGGGCCGTGGAACCCACCTGGCATCGATGCGCCTATTGCGGAAGGGAACTTGAGAGGACAAGCGACCCTATGGTGCAGTCCTCATAGCTGCTGAATCCCCAAAATCATCCAATCAGTGAAATCCGTGGCGTTTTTTTCGGTTATTTTGCGGAAGATGAACCATCCTTCACGCGCTTTTCCCGTACAAAAACGGTTCTCGACGGAACAGGGATTTCAATATTTTCCCGGCGGAAGCGTTTCAGGATCCTCTTCCGCAGTTCGTGCTGAACGGAATACTGTTCCTCAAAATCGGAAACGTGACAGGTGAGAGTAAAATCCAAGGAAGAACTGCCGAAGCCGGGAATAAGGCGTACGACCGGAGCAGGCTCCGCAAGCAACCCCTTGATCTCTGCAGCGCCCTTTCGGGCTTCTTCGCTTAGAATATTCTCAATCCGGTCAGGATCACAATCAAAACCGACCGATACCGGGATGGAAAAACTGATGCGCTTTTCGGGAAGATGGTAATTGGTCACGATAGCCTGCGCCAGCCGCGAGTTGGGGATGATGATGAGATTGTTGAAAAGCGTTTTAATGGTCGTGCTGCGCCAGCCAATATCGGTGACATATCCCTCTTCACCGGAATTAAGCTTGATGTAATCGCCAAGCCGCACGTAGCCTGCAAGACTGACATAAAACCCGGCGAAAAAGTTGGCCAGCGTATCCTGCAATCCCAGCGCCACCGCCAGTCCGCCCACTCCCAAGGCTGTCAACAAAGGAGTAATCGGGACTCCCAGGGAATTCAGGAGAATCAGCACCCCGATCACGATCACCGTCAGTTGCGCAAGATTCTGAGTCAGGCTCGTCACCGGAAGCGCGCCCTGCATTCGGGCTCCGTAAATTCTGACAATCTCGCTGGCCAGCTTTGCGCCAACAACTGTGAGAGAAGTGACCAACAGAAAGAGTAGAAGTTTGGCAATGAGCGCGCTGATTTTCTCCGGCAGAAGGGATACCTGCGCCGCCAGGTGAATTGCCAGCATCAGGACCCAAATCATAAACGGGCCGCGGATTGCCCGAACGAAAACGCCGTCGATCTGCCCTGTGGTTTTCCGGGCCCAGCGCTCCAGGGCGGAAAAGAGCACTCGCCTGACCAGGAATCCAAGCGCAAGAGTGATGCAAAAGACCAGAACAGGAACCAACAGCTGAAAACTGTGGTCGCCCAGCAATTCCATGAATCTCATTGTCATTTCCTCATTTTCGAAACTAACACACCGTATCCGAAAAATCAAAAGTCGTTCGGGGTCTCAAAACCAAAAGGGAAACGCTACGAAAGACAGGAGAGCCGGAATCCAATTTTCGTGTGTTTCGTGGTTGAGATTTCGACCGCACCAGGATTAATATCGCGGCAGCATGCAGATGCTGATTTTGTTTATGTTACTCGCTTGATCTCTCATGATTCTTTATGCCGCCACACTCTTTACCAGCGCCTTTCTGTTGTTCCTTGTCCAGCCTCTCATCGCCAAATGCATCCTGCCCTGGTTCGGCGGCGGTCCCGGAGTCTGGACCGCCTGCTTGTTGTTTTTTCAGGTGCTCCTGACAGCGGGCTACGGCTATGCTCACCTGCTTGCGGGCCGGTTCACACGCCGCATCCAGGCTGCGATTATGATCTCGTTTCTGTTGCTTAGCATTGCATCATTGCCCATAACACCTTCAAAGGCGTGGGCAACACAAGATGTTTCGACGCCGACATGGCAGATTGTAAAGCTTTTATTTGTCAGCGTCGGCGCATGCTATTTTCTATTGTCTGCCACAGCCCCCCTGCTGCAATCATGGTTCAGCCGGGTTTGGCCCGCTTATTCTCCGTACCGTCTTTATACACTTTCAAATCTCGGATCACTGCTCGCCATCCTCAGTTACCCCTTTGTTATAGAACCCCGGCTTGGTCTTAATCTCCAAACCAAACTCTGGTCCTGGTTTTATGTTGCCTTCGCAGTCCTGTGCGGCGCCTGCGCTTTGAGACTGCGAAAAACACAATTTCAAAAAAGGATGGATCCCGATCCCGTTAAAGAAGCTCAGGGTGAGGCGCCACCTCGATTGTCGGACCGGATCCTGTGGCTGATCCTGGCAGCATTAAGCTCCATCATGCTGATGGCCACGACCAATCAACTTTGCCTGGATGTGGCCGTTGTTCCCCTATTATGGCTCCTCCCGATGGGGCTTTATCTCTTGTCGTTTATTCTTTGTTTTCACAGCGAGCGATGGTACTCGCGTTTGGGATTTGGAATTGCTCTGGCAGCGGCCCTGACACAGACTTGCGTTGTATTGAATCAGGGGATTTATATCGGGTTAAAAATCCAGATAGTTTCCTACTGTTTCACGCTGTTCGTCTGCTGCATGGTTTGTCATGGAGAACTGGTCCGCTTGAAGCCCACCTCCCGATATTTAACATCGTTTTACCTGATGATATCCGCCGGAGGAGCACTCGGCGGAGTCTTTGTGACTCTGGCTGCGCCGCACCTCTTTAAAGCATATTGGGAATTTCACTTTGGGTTGGCGGGAACTGCATTCATCTTCCTGCTTGTTCTCTTCCGCGATCCGCGCGGACGTCTTTTTGCGGGCCGCCCAACCTGGGCCTGGGCTTTTCTCGGCTCTTCATTCCTGGCTTTGTTAATGGCTTTGGGCGTTCAGATTCACGGCGCGCTGCAGGACACGCTCATGGTGAAGCGAAATTTTTTCGGGGTATTGCGGGTGCTTGAGGACAATAAACAGGATCCTCTGGAACACCGCACCATCCTCATGCACGGGCGAATCGAGCATGGATACCAGTTTTCCGCCCAAGACAAACGCTACTGGCCCACATCCTATTTCGGTCCAAACAGTGGTGTGGGAATAGCCATTCGATACCACCCCAGAAGGCTCGATCCAGTCCTCCGACACCTTCGGGTTGGCGTGGTCGGACTCGGAACAGGAACCCTGGCCGCATATGGCGAAGAAGGGGACTATTTTCGATTCTATGAATTAAACCCGGATGTGCTTGAGCTTTCCAATGCTTATTTCACCTACTGCAAAGACACGCGCGCGCGCGTCGATGTCGTGCTTGGGGACGCTCGGGTCTCGATGGAACGCGAAAAAGGCCTTCAGTACTCCGGGCAATTTGACGTGCTCGCTGTGGATGCCTTCAGCAGTGACGCTATTCCGGTGCATCTGCTTACCTGGGAATGTTACCGGGATTATTGGTACCACCTGAAAAAGGACGGGATTTTGGCACTGCACATCAGCAGCCGGTACTTCAATCTCAGTCCTGTGATCCGGAGCCTTGCCGAGAGCGATAGCGAGCGCGCGCCTCACGCCGTGCTCGTGGACGACCCCGGGAACACATTGCAGGAAACCGACCCTACTGAGTGGATCCTGATAACCTCAAACCAGGAGTTTCTCGATAACGTCGAGGTCAAAGCCGCGATCAGCCCGTGGTCCAGCGAAGATTCCAAGCGCATTCTTTTCACCGACAATTACAGCAATCTCTTCCGCCTTCTGCGGTGAAAGCGTTCTCCGTTGTCCGTTCCCCGTTGAAATACTAACGGAAAACGGTGAAGGTTTTTGTCAGACCCACGATTTTGTTGGTTGGTAGTCGTAGGGTTCCATCGAGAAACTGCCGCGCCCCTGGGTCAGAGATCTCATCTGAGTGGAGTACCCGAACATCTCGGCCAGAGGCACGAGGCCGCGAACCACGGCAAAACCTGCCAGAAGTTCCGTCTCTTGAATTTCCGCCCTCCTGGAGCCCAGATCCTTCATAATTCCCCCGAGACAATCGTCGGGCGTGCGGACTTCGAGACTCATGACAGGTTCCAGAACGATCGTTTGCGACTGCGCAATGGCTTCCCGCAATGCGAGCGTGAGAGTCCCAAGCAACGGGACTGCCGGGTCCGGCGGATCATTGTGTCGGAACTCCATCACGCGCACCTTTACATCCACGACCGGGAATCCATGAGAACCGCCGGAATTGCAGCCTCGCAACAAAATCTCCTGCGCCTCCCTCTCCAGGGCGGCGGTGAGGACTCTGGAGATAGGCGCAATATCCACTTCAACCGGGGGCAGGCTTCTGTCCCCGGCTGGCCTCGGCCGCGGCACAATTTCGACTGCCGCACGCCCGCTCACCAGAACGTCACTGATGCGCTTCTCAAATTCCCCCTTGCCGACGCCGCGCCTTGTGACGGTCTCGCGATAGGATACCCGGGGGCGACCGAAAAAGGCAGAAACCTTGAATTCGCGTTCCATCCGGTTGCGGGTCACCTCCAGGTGCAGCTCGCCCATTCCTGAAAGGATCATCTGACCGGTCTCTTCATCAGTCGAGACGCTCAAGGTCGGGTCCTCACGCAGAAGGCGGGAGACGATTTCGTAAAGACGATCGCGATCAGCCGAAGTTTGTGTCTCGACCGCCATCGAGACCACCGTCTGCGGGAAATGAATCGGTTCAAAGGTGATGGGATGCTGTAACTCACACAACGTATCTCCCGTCACAACAGCTTTCAATCCATGCACCGCAACAATATCTCCGCAACGAGCCTGCTCGACGGGTTCCGTGCGGTCAGCATGCAGGCGCAGAATCCGCCGGAGCCGGAGCCGGGTTTTTGTTCGAGGATGATAGCAGCGATCCTCGGTCGTCAATGATCCCGAATAGACGCGCAGCCAGAGATAATCCGTGCTGGAGGTCGCCAGGACTTTGAACACAAGCGCGGAAAACGGTGCATCGAGCGTTGACGGACGTTCAACCGGCTTGCCGGTCTCCGGGTCCATGCCCTGCGCAGGCGGCCGGTCGAGAGGAGAAGGGAGATAGCTGCAGACCGCGTCCAGCACCGGCTGGACGCCCAGATCGCGAAGCGCGGCGCCGCAAAAAACCGGAATCAGCTTGCCGTTCAGGGTTGCTTCGCGAATGGCTCGCCTCAGGTCCTTTGCCTCGATCGGATCTCCGCCCAGATAGAGATCCGCCAGCCAGTCGACACAGTTCGCGGCGCTCTCAGCCAGATGATTACGAGCCTCTTCTGCAATCGCGGCCATCTCCCTGGGAATTTCCCGGACCTCCTGCTCTCTTCCATGCGTGGCGGGATCAAACAGAATCAAGCGTTGATCGACCAGATCGATAATTCCATCGAGGTTGGTCTCGAGGCCATGAGGGAGATTCACAAAAACCGCGCGAGCCCCAAGCCTGTTTTGGATCTGTTTGAGGACTCGATCGTGATCGGCTCCGGCGCGATCGAGTTTATTGATAAACGCGATGCGCGGAATTTGATAGCGATCCGCCTGTCTCCAGACCGTCTCGCTCTGCGGCTCCACACCTTCCACACCCGAAAAAATGACAACGGCGCCATCAAGCACACGCAGGCTTCGTTCCACTTCCGCCGTAAAGTCGACATGTCCCGGCGTGTCGATCAGGTTGACCTGGTGGTTGTTCCACATAAATGTGGTCGCCGCCGCCGAGATGGTGATGCCTCTTTCGCGCTCATCGGCCCGGAAATCCATGACGGCTTCACCATCGTGAACTTCGCCGATTTTGTGTGTGCGGCCGGAATAAAACAGGAATCTTTCGGTGGCTGTGGTTTTGCCCGCGTCTATGTGAGCGATGATTCCAACGTTGCGCACGCGTTCGAGCGGTGTCAAAGGCATCGCATCCTCCATCTCAAAATGCAGATCCCAGTACTTTTGCAGTTAGCTGTTGATTCGTCAAGAAAATCGTTCCCGGTCAAACGCGTTTACGCGTGAACCCGTAAACACGTGAACCGTTCTTTCCATAAAGGCTTGCCAGCAACAATCAGTTCAATGCAGAATCTATAGGAAGAAACCGATTGAGCACACATTATGAGAAGACTACTTGAACTGAATGTGAAGGACCTGACGCCGACTCCTGCCGAAGTGCTCGCGAATCAGGGAATGGGCGGCCGCGCAAATATTCCCGAGAAGATCAAAAGCCTGTTGAATACCGCGTTTGAAATCTTTGGCCAATTGGCCGAACCCAAAGGACTGATGCAGGATCTGTCGATCTCCGAATTTCAGGCAGTTTATGATGGAAACGGGCTGAATTCTTCCGAAGGCCCGGTACCGATGATCGTTCCCCGGGCGGACGCATTGGCGCTTTTCGCAGCAACTTTGGGAAATGCGATCATTTCAAAGAGCAGCGAATTGTTTGCGAAGGGGGGACCGGCTTTGGGCTTTATGCTGGATGCGGTCAATGCCAGCGGCGCGGAACGGCTTGGCAGGCAGATGTGCCTGCAGTTTCTCGATCTTCTGCCCGAAGAGATACGCGCAGGCCGGAAACTCAAAGCTCAATATTATAGCCCCGGCCATTGCGGGTGGCACATTTCAGGCCAGACAAAACTGTTTCAAGCTTTGCATCCGGAAGAAATCGGAATCACTGTCAATGCAAACTGGGCAATGAAGCCGGTCAAATCCATTTCCGGAGTTCTGGTGGCCGGAGACATCGAGATACACAGATTCCAGCCGGCTTTTTCTTTTTGCAAGCAGTGCAAAGAACACAAGTGTGTCAAGAGACTGCTGCTTCTGGAGAATGAAAACTAGTGGCCTGTAGGCAGTGGGCGGTCAACAGTAAAAGCTATCACTCCCACTGCCGACTTCCTACTATCGATACGGATGAACTATGGAAGACATACTGGAGCGTTTGCGGCAAGGCGATGTAATTGTTGGCGATGGAGCTCTCGGCACCATGCTGATGCAGCGGGGACTGAAACATGGAGATCCTCCTGAGGCATTCAATCTCACGAAGCCTCAAGTTCTTGAAGAAATCGCATCCCTTTACCTGGACGCAGGCGCAGAAATTGTAACGACCAATACCTTTGGCGCTTCTCCCTTAAGGCTGCAACAGTTCTTCCTGGACAAGGAGACGGAAACAATCAATCGAAACGCGGTTGAAGCAGTACGCCGGGCTGTTCAAGACCGGGCCTACGTCTCCGGCTCAGTGGGACCTTCGGCGCGGATCCTCAAACCTCTCGGCGATACGGAACCGGAAGAAGTCTTTTCCAGCTTCCAGCGCCAGATTCGCGCGCTTCTGGCGGCCGGGATCGACCTGGTTTGCATCGAAACGATGATGGATGCGGCCGAAGCGGTTCTTGCTATCAAAGCGGCCCGTTCCCTCGATCCCAAAGTTCCGGTCATGGCCACCATGACCTTCAACAAGACTCCCCGAGGGTTCCTCACTTTGATGGGAACATCGCTGGAGAACGCGTCGGCTGAACTTGAGAAAGCCGGAGCGGACATTGTCGGCTCCAATTGCGGCGACGGCATGGACAAAATGGTGGGAATTGCCCGGGAATTCCGGAAACATGCGCGAGTTCCGGTCGCAATCCAGGGCAACGCCGGTTTGCCCGTCACAGAAGGGACAAGCCTCGTCTACCCGGAAACTCCCGAGTTCGTAGCGGAGAAGGCCGCAGAAATTCTGCAATTGAGGGTGCAGATCATCGGTGGATGCTGCGGTACGCGTCCGGAACATATCAGGGCAATTCGCAAAGTGGTCGATTCGCGGTAAAACCGGGCCGGGAGCGCCGGCGTCTCGCCGGCTATTTTACAGAGGAAACAAAAGCAGGATTGTAGAAGATCCGCGGCACCAGCAACGTCGCAAAAAGAGCCGGCGGGACGCCAGCGCTCCGGCCCCAATGTACTAGAACTAACATGAGCAGAGGTCAAGCATGAAAATCCGAATGACGTGCTTACTAGTGGCGGCATTGTTGGCCACGATTACTACGGGATACGCTCAAGAAGGGAAAATAACCGTACTGAATCCGAAGGGGACTCCGCCTCCGATTCCGCTTGCCCCCATGGCGACCAGGCCCGCAAGCCTGGAGGGCAAAACAGTGTACTTTGTCGACATCAAATATGAGGGGGGCGCCAGCCTGCTGCACGCAATCATGGATTCGTTTTCCCAAAACGTGCCGAAGGCAAACCTGGTCTTCAGAGAAAAATCCGGATCATTCGATCAGGAAGATACGAATTTGTGGGCAGAGATAAAACAAAAAGCGGATGCTGTAGTCCTGGCTGTCGGCCATTGAAATACATGCGCGCCGGCGGTCGCCGGCATGGCCGTCAGTATTGAAAAGCTTGGGAAACCGGCCGTCGCAGTCGTCACCGGCAAGTTTGTCGACATTGCCCGGACCAGAGCCAAAAAGAGCGGGATGCCCAATGCTCGTCTGGTTTTCGTGCCCCACCCGGTTTCCGGAAAAACGCCGCAACAACATCAAGCCTACGTGGCAGGCAAAGACCCTATAAGCGGCACGATTGTCTTTCAAGAAATCGTCGACGATTTGACCAAGCCGTTGACCGACGATGACCGGAAAACCGGATTTGTAGAAACCAAGCCGGCGCCGCGGCTGATCGGGCCGGAGACTCCCGAGAATCTGCAGCGTGTATTTCTGGCCAGTGGATGGACCGACTACCTGCCGATAGTTCTGCCGACAGAACAAAAGGTGAAAGACATGCTTAAGGGCACCAGTCTCAGCCCCGATGAAGTCGTCGGGAAAATGGCGGCCGGTGCTTTTGAACCCTGGGAATTCACCGTGGAAAAAGTCGCCGTGAACGCGGTAATGGCCGGAGCAAAACCGGATTATTTCCCGGTCATCCTTGCGATCGCAGCCTCCGGCGTTTCTTCCCTCTACAATTCCCCGGATTCGCTGGCCCGGACCGTAGTGGTCAACGGACCGGTCCGGGAAGAGATCGGGATGAATTTTGAAGTGGGCGCTATGGGACCGTTCAGCCAGGCCAACGCCACGATCGGCAGAGCATGGACCCTGATTTCAAAGAATCTCGGAAACGCTGGAATCATAGGCGAAACCTATACCGGATCCCAGGGGAACAGCCTGAATTTCAACAACATCGTGATCGCTGAGAATGAAGCACGTAGCCCGTGGGTCCCTCTGAGCGTGCAGAAGGGATTCAAAGCCGGGGAGAGCGTGATCAGCATCTTTAGCGGACTGGGCATTCAGCCCGGCCAGGGAGCCAAAGGGGGCGGCGCGACAAAACCCGCATTTGACCGCCAGTTCAGCAGCATCCTGGATAATTTCACCGGATATTTTGGAGCCTTGATCGTCTGCGATCCTCTGGTCGCAAAGGCTCTCAAAGCGCAGGGATATGACACGAAAGAGAAGCTGAGCGAATGGCTCCAGAAAAACACGCAGATTTCAGTGGCAGATTACAAAGAGGAGAACTTTGTCGAACAGTACGATGCTCCGCGCGCAAAACAGGGCGTCGAGCCTTTTGCATCCTGGTTCAAACTTGCTCCGACTTCACGGATCCCTCGTTTCACCAGCCCCAGTGATATCAACATTGTGGTAACGGGTGGAGAAATACTGGCGGTCTTTCAGGCGGGCAATCTCAGGTATGTGACAAGCGTCGCCGTAGATAAATGGCGGTAACCTAAGAGCCGAGGATTCAAAACCCTGAAAACAACGCCACGGATTTCACGGATTTTGAATCCGTGTTAATCCGTGGAATCCGTGGCGTTTTTGCTTTTGCGGCCTTTTACACTAATCGACCGCGATCATCACGTTGGACGCTTTGATGACGGCATAAGCGTCTTTGCCGACCGCGAGCAGTAAGCTTTCCGCAGACTCTTTCGTAATAATGGAAACGACTTCGACACCCTTGGACAGTTCCAATATAACTTCCGTGTTTACCGCCCCGACCTTGATTTGCTTGATTTTTCCCTTCAGTACGTTTCGAGCACTCAGCCTCATGTACGCCTCCTTTAGAACTACGATAATTTTAGCACAACGGATTCGACCCGGCTGCGGACGCAAGGTCGGAACCCGGCCCGCACTTTTTCTTTGAGTCTTTGCGCCTTCGAGTCTTAGAGTTAAGTAATGGAACAGGTAACCGCAACGAGATTAACAATGCCGCCGGATCATCGAGGATTGCCCCAACAGACCGCATGGGAGATTGCACGCGCGGTATCATTCTGCGCTGACTGGCGTGGAGAAAGCCCGGACCCGGAGCGCGAAACCAGCGTCCGACTGCTTTGGAACTCCAATCATCTCTTCTTTCGATTTGACTGCCGCTATCGCGAGATTTTTGTTTATGAGGGCGGGAGCAGACGCCGAGACAAGCTTTGGCTTCGGGATGTGGCTGAAGTATTTATCCGTCCGGGAAGCGACGAACCCAGACACTATCGGGAGTTCGAAATCAGCCCCAACGGGGACTGGCTCGATCTCGACATCTCCCCGGACGGTAAGTCCGTGCTGTTCTGCGATCTAAAGAGCCGCGTGGTTGTTGATCGCAAGCACCGCGTATGGACCGCAGAACTGGCGATCCCGATTCATTGCTTGACCGCAGCCTTCGATCCCGGAGAGATCTGGCGCTTAAACCTTTTCCGCATCGAGGGGAAGGAACCGGCCCGTTTTTATTCCGCATGGCGCCCAACCTGCGCGCCCCAGGCGAATTTCCACGTGCCGGAAGTTTTTGGCAGTTTGCATTTCCTACAAAATACGGGGACAGGTTACGCAATCCCCGAATTCGAAAAATAGATCTGTGGGAATAATTGAGGAGTAATTCGATGAATTCGGGGATTGCGTAGTGTCCCCGTATTTCAATTTCTTGTATTTTCCTTGGCCGCTCTCATCCTCGGTTGAGTTATATTAGCCCATCAAAACTCTAACCGATTTGAATTGGGGGCAATTAGAATGAAAACAAAATCTCTCAGCACGCTTATTGCAGTAATTGGATTGATTGCCTTTTTGGGAACTCCCGTGCAGGCCCAACAATGCGACCGGCAGTGTCTTGAAAAGATGATGAAAGATTATGTGGCGGCCATGGTCAAGCACGATCCCACGGGCCTTCCGTTCGCAAGCAACGTAAAATTCACCGAGAACACGGCCAAAACAATTGACGTCCTGCCGATAGGCAAAGGGCTGTGGCAAACCGCATCGGCCGGCCCAACCACCTACCAGATCTATGCCGCCGACCCGGTGGAACACGCAGCCGCATGCCTCGTGGTAATGAAGGAAAGCGGCAAGGATATCTACCTTGGAGCACGAATCAAGCTGAACGACGATAACAAGATCAGCGAAGCGGAACATATTGTGGTCCGAAGCGGCCTAACCGAGGTCATGGTCCGAAACGGCACAAAGGAGGAAACTCTTAGGACAACTCTTAAGACACCGCGGCCAGGCTTCCTGGAGGATGTACCTCCCGCCGAGCGGATGAAACACTGGGATCTGGTGGGAATAGGGCTTGCCTATTACGACGCGCTCACCGGAGAGGACGGCACGCTGGCGCCATTCGGCAAAACTTGCGAACGCCACGAGAACGGGATGATCACAGCAACGAGTGAGCCAAGACCCAAAGACCAAGCAATTCCCGGCGTGAAACTTGATCCTGCGATGGCAAAATTTCCAAGAGATTGCGAGGGACAACTCAGCACCGGCACTTTCGCTTACATAACCGAGATCAAGCCGCGCCGCCTTGTGGTTGCGGATGTTCAGAAGGGCATCGCCGTCGGATTCTCGATGTTCTACCATGCCGCCGAGCTGAAGGAGATGCCGATCAAAGGAGTTCCCGGAGTAACTAAAATAAAAGCCTTCGACCAGAAATTCAATTTGCCCGCAGTCCATTTCTTCAAAATCAGAAAAGGGCAAATCTACGAAATCGAAGCGAACGGCGTCTCGATGCCTTACGGCGTCTCATCCAGCTGGGAATAGAGCAATACGAACCGGTTAACAAAACGGGGACGGCCACGTGACTGTCCCCGTTTTCCTTTAATCGGTTTCGCTATCGATATGGTAACGGCAATCGGTATCGGCATTGAAAAGCCGATTACGATAGCGAGTGCGATCCCGATACCGATTCCGATTCCGATTTTGGAGGCAATATGCCACGAGCTCGCAGAATTCTAGCAATCACTTTAGCATTCTTTGCCGCCATCCCGTTTGGAGCTGCACAAACACCCTGGGCAGGCCTGAAGGAACCGCCAACAGGACTCATACCCGCCGGGGATGTTCTGTCCTGCGGTCATCTCGGCCGGCAGGTGGGAAACGTGGAGCTGATTCTCCATTTTTACCACGATCTTGTGGGCCTGAAGCTCCTCGGGCCACGCGAACAGCCTAGACCTTTCGGTTCGAAAGATACCAATCCCGCTCTGCTGGAATTCGCACAGCTTGGTCAGGGCGTGCCTAATCCTATGGATGCGAGGAATCGCGCCGTTCTGCTTCCCATTCCGGGAACTGCCGCAAAGAGCTCGAATGAAATGACGGTTGAGGCAATTGAAATCAAGAATATTGCTTCCAAGCCCTATCAACCGTCCATGAAGGACCCGGGCTCCTCCCGCCTGGTTCTCATGGTGCGCGAGCTGGACAAGACTCTCTCTGATCTCAAGAACGAGCTTGTACCGGTAATTACGGCTGGCGGAAATCCTGTAGTCCTGCCCAGCCATCCGGGAATTGCCGGTAGAATCCGCGCTGTGCTCGTGCGCGACCCGGACGCCTACCCTGTGGAACTGATGGAGATTACCCCGGCGCCGCCATCCACGGCCCCAGCCGAAAGCAAAGTTCTCGGAGCCCGGGTCGTGCTGGTGGTAGAAAACCTGGAGACGACTTGTCGCTGGTTCCAAGGCCTGGTTGGTCCCGACCTTCAATTCTGGGCAAGTCCATCGACGATCGACGACAAAGCTTATCAAGACCTGACGGGCGTTTCCGGTCCGTTTGAGATGGCGATGGCCGTGATTCCAGGAGCACCGGTGGCAATTGAATTTATTCAATACAAGAACAATACGAAGAGTGTTGGGCGGCCGCATTTCCAGGATCCGGGCGCCGCCCACTTATTGTTCATGGCAAGAGATGTCGATGTTATCATGCCGCGAATTCGGGCAGCAAAAGCTCAGATCCTGAGCAAGACTGATGGCCCGGTGTTCATTGGACCTGTAACCCGCTCGTTGTTCGTTACCGATCCCGATGGATTCTGGGCGGAGTTCATGGACAACAACGTAAAGAGAAGGCCCTGAGGAATTCTTGCGCTTTCCCGGCGAGGGCCGATCTTTGAGGTTGCCTCGCAACTCCGTTAATAGGAGAAAGCAAAACCCAAAGGTTCCGATTCGTCTTTTTATCCGAGTTTTGAGACAGCCGCTGGAGGCCCACCCCACAGGTTTGACCGCCGGATTTTTCATTAAATTTCGCAGACGACCAAAGTTTTTCGATCCCGTGCCGATAAGCATATTGCACAATGAGATTTGGAGAGAGACTCGTGTCAAAGCCCGTTGCCTTGCTCGACCGTGTCATGAGGCTGATCGAATCCGGAGGTTTGATCCTGCCTATTTATGATCCGATTGCCATGAAACTGCAGGAGGTGATGGCCAAAAAAAGTGAAGACGTGGTCGAAATAGAAAGCTTGATTATGAGTGACCAGGTGATGGCAGCCGAAGTCCTGAGAGCAGCGAACTCTCCTTTTTACTGTGGACTTTCCCCCGTAAAAACGATCCGGACGGCAATTGTGCGGCTTGGAACACAACAGATGAGGCGGCTGGTGATTCTCGTCTCAGAGCGAAATAAGTACAGAGCCCAGAGTCCGGATTTGCAGCATCTGTTGCTTGATCTATGGCGGCACGCAAGCACGACCGCACTGGCTGCCCAATGGCTTTCCAAGCGGCTCCGATTCACCGGTATTGAGGAAATATGTTTCATTGGCGGCCTTCTTCATGATATTGGGAAACTTATTATCCTGCGGGCTATGGATCAGATCACAAAGTCTGATGGCGGTATACTTCTCGTGCCCAAGGAAGTTCTTATCACATTTCTTATGGAAGCGCATTGTCAACTGGGTCACAAGCTCCTGCAGAAATGGAATGTTCCGGAGGTCTATTGCCAGATTGCCCGTGACCACCATTCCGCCAACCTTTCTTCGGAAGACCTTCCGCTGGTCATTGTTTCCCTGGCCAATAATGGAAGTCGAAAACTTGGTCTCGGACTTGACCCGAAACCCTGGCTGCAATTGACATCCACGCCCGAGGCCGCTCTGCTCGACGTCAGTGACACGCTTCTTGCCGAACTGGAATCGATGCTTCAAGACCACCTCTCCTTCGCAGCCTAAACCCGATTCCGATAATATCCGTTGAACGGCGCCCTAAATAATCGGATACCTGCCCGCAACTTCCCAAACTAAAGTGCCTTGAGATTAGAGCGATAAGAACGGACATGGATATTTTGCAGACGGACAGGTCCTTTCCGGGATCCGCGCAAAGTTCCTATGAGGGGGATTGCGGCATGCATGCACAGCCGGCCAGTGTTTCGTTCATAAAAGGAAAACTCGCGCCTATTCTGCTGTCCTTTGCGATTCTTTCTGTCCCGGGCAAAGCGGCACAATCCTCTCCGAACCTTAAGCGCCTTGATTTGCAGCAATGCATCAAGATCGCGCTCCAAAACAATAATCGAAGCCGAGTTTTGATCTGCTCAAATTGCAGGAGCAGCAGAAAGCAAGTCTCGCCGTTTGCCAGTCAGCCAAAGAAAATCGTGAGCTCAATGTGCGGGCTTATCAAGATGAGCTGGTGGAAACCAAAGAGGTGATCGAGGCACAAATAATGGAGGCGCTTCTTGCCGGGCAATATCAAAAGGCCTTATACGACTATATGGAAGCGCAGGCGCGTCTGGAGTTTTTGGTCGGCGCCGGCAAGACCACGCCTGATTAGAAAAAGGAAAATGTTCCGGTCCGAGCCACAATTGCAGGCTCGCTCCAACTTCCCTGATGACACTGGAAAACTAAAATGAGCGCGCCACCGATACTTCAACAACTGGCAAAGTCCAGATTGCTCGCCTTTCTCCGACGCACGAGCATCCTGTTGCGCGCCATCAAGCTTTCCTGGGCGGTCAGTGTCATTACCGTTATCCTGTTTGCTTTTTCGATCATTCCTCTGCAGCGGGCATCACTTCTGGACAGCCTCCGCTCCAAGGCCCAGCTGATTACGACTTCGATTGCCGATGTTGCGGCAGGCGCCATCGTAGTCGAAGACTATAGTGCCGTCGTAGATCACTGTCTGAAACTGGTAAAAAACGGCGAGTCTGTGCCCTTCATTGTGATCACCCGAAACAATGGTTATTCGCTTGTTCACGATGCGGACGGCTGGGTTACGGCGCAGCTTGGGGGAGAATGGCTTCCGGCCGGCCCGCGCACAGCGAGCGGAAAAATCGTTCAAACGGAAATGGCAAAGGAAAAGGTCTTCCTGTACTCCGCCCCGCTGAACTATTCCGGCATTGAATGGGGCTGGATTCATGTAGGCCTGTCGCTCGATAAGTTCAATCAGGATGTTCGTGGGGTTTACCGGAGAACGGTATTGCTGGGAATTGTCTGCATCTTTCTCGCGCTGCCGGCAACCGTTTTCTACGCCAAGCGGCTCGTCAAGCCAGTCCATATCTTAACGCAAATCACCAGACGCGTCGCCGCCGGCGACCTCTCGGCCCGCGCCAAAATCCTGTCCGGCGACGAAATGGAGGCCCTTGGGATTTCCTTGAACTCCATGACCGAAAACCTGCAAAGGGTTCATGAGGAGCTGAGAGCAGCCAGAGACTACACACAGAACATCATTCAGTCCATGAACGATCTGCTGATTGTCTGTTCGCCCGAAGGAAAAATCATATCGGTTAACCCGGCCGCCTGCCAACTCCTCCAATATAGCACCGAAGAACTCAAAGACCGGCCGATTACGGCAATCCTGCCCAATGAGCCTATGGGCTTTTCGTCGGCAAATCCAAGCCTCATCCTGCAAAAAGGCCAGAATATCGAACGCCAGTTGCGCGTCAAAGACGGCCGATTCATTCCCGTCCTTCTGTCGTGCGCGATCATGAAGTCAGACGAGAAAAAAATGGAGGGCATCGTGTATCTGGCGCTCGACATCAGCGAGCGCAAACGTGTGGAGGATGCCCAGCGCAAACGGGACGAGCAGCTGAAGATCCAAAATGCAACTCTGACTCAGCTCACGGCACAGAAATGCCTTCATCTCGGAGATCTGCAATTGGCATCCCGACAGATTACCGAATCCTCGGCCGGAGTGCTCTCTGCATTCAGAGTGAGCCTGTGGCTCTTTAAGCAGGACGATCCTTCCACGATGGAATGCGTGGACCTATATGACAGTGAATCCCATGCACACATGAAAGTTCCCGACATTCGAGCCTCAGAATACCCAAACTATTTTGCTGCACTGGATGAAAACCGAATCGTCGCCGCCCATGATGCCCAACGCGACTTTCGAACTGAGGACTTGGCGCAATCTTATCTGATCCCTAACAATATCACCTCCGTATTGAACATCCCGATTCGGCTATGGGGACGGGCCGTCGGAATCCTCGCATACGAAAGCAGGGGAGCACTGCGAGATTGGACGGCCGAGGAGCAGAGCTTTGCCGGCTCCATGGCAAACCTTGTCTCGCTTGCCTTGGAGTCCTGCAACCGCCGGAAAGTACAAGAGGAATTGAAGGACGCGAAGGAAGTCGCCGAATCGGCCAACCGAGCTAAGTCCTCATTTCTGGCCAACATGAGCCACGAAATACGCACGCCTCTCAACGCGATCATCGGATATAGCGAGATGCTGCAGGAGGAAGCCTCAGACGGAGGGTATTCGGACTTTGTCCCGGATCTCCAAAGGATTAATGCGGCGGGCAAGCATCTGCTCGGGATCATCAATGACATTTTGGACCTGTCGAAGATCGAGGCAGGCAAGATGGAACTTTCGCCAGAAGCATTCGATATCTCAGGAATGCTCATGGAATTGATCACAACCATGCGTCCCGCTATTGAGCAGAACGGGAACCAGTTCTACTCGACATTGCCCGCCGATCTCGGCACGATGAAGGCCGACAAAACCCGGGTGAAACAAGTCGTTCTCAACCTGCTTAGCAATGCGGCGAAATTCACGAAGAAAGGAAACGTCGTTCTCGAGGCTGCCAGGGAATCCAAAGCAGGAACCGGATATATTCGTTTCACCGTGAGGGATACCGGAATCGGGATATCGGCTCCGCAGCGAGTGCGTCTATTCCAGGAATTCAGTCAAGGAGATCCATCGACAACCCGCAAGTTCGGTGGAACCGGTCTAGGACTGGCCATTACCAGAAAGATTTGTGAAATAATGGGCGGCGAGATCACTGTTGAAAGCGAATTGGGACAAGGGTCGACTTTTTGCGTGAGAATACCGGCAGAACCCAGATATCATAAGGAAGAGTTCAAGGTATCCGTAGAAAATGGCCTTCTTTACAGCTCCGCGCGTCCCGCATAACCGTGTTAAACGATGGCAGCCAATGAAATTCCTAATTTTAACCAATGATTGGATCCATCGAGATATTTGCAAAATCTGGGGATATCGGTGAACTTATCCCCGTTTTATACCTGCACAATGGCTTAATCAAAATACCCCCAAAAGCCGAAAAGCTAATATGGCGTGAAAAGTTGATTTCTGACTTTGCTGCGGCACTTGCGCGCCTTATCTGATTGTCATTTGAACGTGCAACCTCAGATGCCGGCGCTGGCGCTGCATTGTGCCCATAATGAGGAGATATGATTCGCTTCAGTGAGTGGTCGATAAAGAGCAAGCTCACGATGATCATCATGGGAACGACCGGAGTGGCCCTTTTATCGGCTTCATTCGCTCTCGTCAGCCATTACAGGCTCAAACTACGGGGCTCCATGGTCCAGCACCTCGAAATATTGACGGATTTGCTGGAGGCAAGAAGCATCCCCGCTTTATTGGCCGGCAATCGAGAAGCAGAGCTAAAAACGCTTCAGGACTTCAAAGCAGAACCTTATCTCCTGAACGTCTGTCTTTTTGATCAATCCGGAACCCCATTTGCCGTGTTTCTCCAGAAGGGAGTATCGCCCGATCTGGTTCCCAAATCGCCGTTGCGCGACGGAACTTATTGGGCAAAAGATAGCGTGGCTTTGTCCAGGCAAATCCGGATGAACGGAAAGCCAATCGGCGTACTCTATTTTACGTTGCGCACCGGAACGCTTTTGAAAGACGTGGCTCCCATTACCCATGTTCTTATCGTTATTGTTTTCATTTCCCTTCTTATCGCCCTCATTCTGGCAACCAGGCTTCAGCGAATCATCTCTGATCCGGTCCTCAGGCTGGCTTCCATTGCTAAGCGCATCTCCTTAGAAAAAAACTATTCTCTGCGCGCAACCAAAGATGTCGGAAGCGAAATTGGCGCTCTGATCGATGGCTTTAATGACATGCTGCAGGAGATTCAGATCCGCGACGAACAGCTACAGCAGTATGGCAGCCAGCTTGAAAAACAAGTGGCCGCCCGGACAGCTGAACTGGTTGCCTTGAATGCAGAAATGACCGCTTCGAAAGTGAAAGCGGAAAACGCCAGCCGGGCCAAAAGCGAATTTCTGGCCAGTATGAGTCACGAATTGAGAACCCCGTTGAATGCCATCATCGGATACAGCGAGCTATTGCAGGAGGAAGTACAGGACGTTGGGAAAGGGGATGCACTCCCTGACCTGAAGAGAATCTACGCAGCCGGCAAGCATTTGCTGGGACTCATCAACGGCATTCTGGATTTATCCAAAATTGAAGCGGGAAAGACTCAGCTTTATTTCGAAACTTTCGACATTCGCCACATGGTCGAAGAAGTGGTAGAGACCGTGCGGTCGACTGCCGAAGAGAACAAAAACCATCTTAAGGTTCATTGCTCGGCAGACCTCGGCTGGATGGAGGGAGATCTCGTCAAGATAAGACAGATTCTCTTTAATCTCCTGAGCAACGCCTCCAAATTTACCAAGCAGGGGGACATCTGGCTTGAAGCCGCGCGACTCAAACAGGACGGCAAAGACATGATCGTTTTCTGGGTCCGTGATACGGGAATCGGAATGACGCCGGATCAAATACGGAAACTGTTTCAGCCCTTCAATCAGGCAGAAGTTTCCACGACCAGAAAATTTGGCGGAACCGGATTGGGACTTGCGATCAGCAACCGCTTCTGCCAGATGATGGGTGGCGAAATCAGCGTGGAAAGCAAGCCTGGCGAAGGATCAGCGTTCACGTTCCGTCTGCCTGCATCTGTGGACGGGGTCAATTGTGAAACAAATGAAAATCCGGATGCTTCGGTGTATTCCGCGAAAATTGCGGATAACAGTGAGGGCAGGACTATCCTGGTCATTGATGATGATGCCGTGGCTCGAGATCTTCTGAGCCGATTCCTTGTGAGGGAAGGCTTCGCGGTGGTTTCCTCGGCACGCGGCCACGAAGCGCTGTCGCTGGCAAAACAATGGCGTCCTATCGCGATCACCCTGGATGTCCTTATGGGAGCAACCAACGGATGGGACATTCTTTCCAAATTGAAGGCGGATCCGGATCTTGCCGATATTCCTGTTGTCATGGTTTCGATTTTAGATGATAAAAGCCGCGGATTTGCACTTGGAGCCGACGACTATCTCACGAAACCGATCCATCCCGATAGGCTCAGCGCGGTCCTGCAGAAATTTTGGGTCAATGACCAAATGGGAACGATCCTCATTATCGAGGACGACGAGCCTACCCGTCAGCTCTTGCGCCGCTTTCTGGACCGGGATGGATGGAAGATCGAAGAAGCAACAAACGCTCGTGAAGGACTGGAGAAAGTATCCCGCGGGATCCCTTCACTGATCCTTTTGGATCTGATGACGCCCGAAATGGATGGCTTTGAGTTTGTGGAACGAATTCGGTCGCAAGACCAGTATCGTTCGATTCCCATTGTGGTCCTTACTGCCATGGAGCTTACACCCCGGGAGCGGGCTCAGCTGAGCGAACATGTCAGCCGAATCGCATCCAAGGCATCGACGAGTTGGTCATCCCTGATTTCGGAACTGACTTCGATCATTGCGGACAAAAGTCCTGGCCAGCCCATTTTGACTCATAGCCGGGCGCAATCGGAGGCAGCAATCGTAAACTAGTAGAGGCAAATCAGGCAGAGGAAGTTATGCGGCGAATACTGTTGGTCGAAGACAACGAACTGAATCGCGACATGCTGTCCCGCCGTTTGGTTCGGCGCGGCTATGAGGTGGAAATTGCGGTGGATGGCCGTGAAGGGCTTTCGATGGCCAGTGCATCCTCTCCGGATCTGATACTGCTGGATCTGAGTCTTCCCGAAATGGACGGGTGGGAGGTGTTGCGGCGCTTGAAGCAAGATCCCAAGATGAAAAGTATTCCGGTCGTCGCACTCACGGCGCATGCGCTCGTAACGGATCGTAACCGCGCCCTGGAGGCGGGCTTTGATGACTACGACATCAAGCCGGTTGAAATGCCGCGCTTGCTGCAAAAAATGGAAACACTGATGCATGACGGGGAATCTGAATGATCCGGGGCTCTGACTCATTGCTGGTCGTCGATGATGAAGCCATGAATCGTGACTTGATGCTTCGGCGTCTGTCCAAGCATGGGTTCGATGCACACCTGGCGAACAACGGCCAATGCGCGCTGGAATGGATCAGCTCCCACTCGGTTGATCTCGTCTTGCTTGATATCGAAATGCCCGACATGAACGGCCTGGAGGTATTGAAGACTCTCCGGAAGACCTATTCTCCGGCGCAGCTGCCGATCATTATGGTAACGGGAAAATCAAGCAGCGAGGACATCGTTATCGCATTGGCTTCAGGCGCGAACGATTACGTCACCAAACCCATCGATTTCCCGGTAGTGCTCGCCAGAATTCAGACGCAACTGTCGCGCAAGCGCGCTGAGGAAGCCCTTCGCGAAAGCGAAGAACGCTATGCTCTCGCAGCCCGCGGGGCGAACGATGGACTCTGGGATTGGGATGTGATTACAGACAAGATGTATTTTTCTCCCCGCTGGAAATCGATGCTCGGGTGGGAGGAAAAGGACATCGACGACGACCCCAATGAGTGGTTGAGCAGAATTCATCCTGATGACGCCGACAGAGTTCGCACCGATCTCTCGGCGCACCTCGAGGATGCAACCCCTCACTACGAAGATGAATACCGCATGCTGCACCGGGACGGGAATTACCTCTGGATGCTGGGTCGCGGGCTTGCAGTGCGCGACGGCAGCGGGAAAGCCTATCGCATGGCCGGATCTCAGACCGATATTACACGGGGAAAGGTTGTGGATGTACTGACCGGGCTGCCGAACCGGGTGCTTTTTATGGACCGCCTAAGCCGGTCCTTTGAACGCGCCAAGCGTCGGAAAGACAGGACCTGTGCGTTGATTTTTCTCGATTTGGACAGCTTCAAGCTGATCAACGACAGTCTCGGACATATGATCGGCGATCAGCTCCTCGTAGGCATCGCGGGCCGTCTTGAATCCACTTTGCGTTCGAGCGATTCCGTGGCGCGTTTCGGACGCAGCCATACGGTTGCGCGGCTCGGCGGAGATGAGTTCACGATTCTTTTGGAAGACATCTCCGGCCCGATCGATGCGACGCGAGTTGCCGAGCGCATCGCCCACGACCTTTCCCTGCCCTTCGCGCTTGCCGACCAGGAATTGTTTATGACGGCCAGCATCGGCATTGCTCTGTACAATCCCTCGTACCAGAGCCCCGAGGAGTTGTTACGGGACGCGGACACTGCGATGTACAGCGCCAAGTCCCAGGGCAAAGGCCGGTACGAAATTTTCGACGCAATTATGCGTGCAAACACGGTCGCCCGCCTGCAACTCGAAAACGAACTCCGGCGCGGAATCGAGCGAAAAGAGTTCGAAAACTACTACCAGGCGATCGTTTCCCTGTCCACTGGCAAGATCTGGGGACTGGAAGCTCTGGTCCGCTGGAAACACCCCACACGTGGCCTAGTTCAGCCACAGGAATTCATCCCGGTTGCAGAGGAAACCGGATTGATCGTGCCGCTGGGGCAGCATGTTCTTGAATCCGCATGCCAGCAGATGCGCATATGGCAAACCCGGTTTGCAGACGATCCGCCGTTGCGGGTGAGCGTTAATCTTTCGGCGCGGCATTTCCTGCAATCGAATCTCCTGCAGTGCTGCCGCGTCATTCTTTCCGAAACCCAGCTTTCTAAGTGCACCCTCAACATCGAAGTAACCGAAAGCGCCATGATGCCGGACCCGGAGTCCGCCATTGAACTGATGCACCAGCTGAAATCCCTGGGGATCCAAATAGCGCTCGATGACTTCGGCACCGGATATTCTAACCTCAGTTATCTTCACCGCTTCCCTCTCGACAGTCTTAAAATTGACCGCGCTTTTGTCGCTCGAATGATGGAGGACGACGAGATCGTCCGTACGATTCTCACGCTGGGCCGGAATTTGGGACTGAAGGTTGTCGCGGAAGGAGTCGAAACCATCGAGCAGGTGGAAAAACTCCAGGAACTCGAATGCGAGTTTGCTCAGGGGTACTACTTCTCGGTTCCTGTGAACGCGCAGGAGGCAACCGACCTCCTGGCCGCAAGATACCACTGGCCCACAAACAAGCCGGGCCGCAGTAATCACCGGCCTGCGTCGATCACTCCGACGCGCATCGCCCGGTAAAAAAACCAAAAACGCCACGGATTCCACGGATTATCACGGATTTATAATCTGTGAAATCCGTGGCGTTTTTTAGTTTTTGGGATCCTCCAGGTAACCGCGTTCCTGGTAGCAGAACCAGTCGAAATCGGCCACGAGTCGTGTCCCCGCAAGATCCTGACAGCACATCCCGATGAATGCCCCCGTAAAGTTAGGATTTCCCGGAGGCCCTGCCTCATCGGAAAGAATACTGGCATCAAAGACGCCCGCCAGCCATTGCCATGGCCCGTCTTCGAACCGGTAGGCAAAATACAAACGCTCATAATCGATCTCAACTCTCAACTGCACCGGCGTGCCGCCAGGTATGGGAATCGGTGTGGTAAAGGCATCGGGCTGAACCTGATCCGGAAGACAGGACATCACACGGATATGTTTGCCCAGGGATTCGTCGCGAGAAACATACAGGGAGTGGAATTTGGCGCTGTTGTAATAACAAACCAGGCCGGCCATCTGCTGGAAGGTTTCGGGCTCGAAATCGACGATCGTGGAAGCGCTGAAACAGTGTGCCTGCTGCCGTCGCGCAACCAGCGACTGCCGAAAGAGGCTGCCCAGCGATTCGCGGCCATACAAACGCAGGAATCCCGGGCGCGCGGTCATGCTGAAGAGTTCTTCAGGCCACGGGGATCGCAACCATTGGAATTCAAGAGGGAGATGCGGTTCGTTGAAGTCCTCACGCGCCGGTGCTTTTACAAATGGGTGGGACGGCAATTCCGGAGCTTCGACCTCCGAGCAGGCAATCCCACGGCCACCTGCCGTCCACAGCCAGTCGTCTCGCCACACCATTTTCTGGATGGCGGTTTCACGACCTAAGGTGCAGCGCCCCCGGTTGCGCAGAGGCCGCCCGCAGAGGTGGACCATGTAGGTTTCCCCTGCTTGTGTCTCAACCAGGTCTGCATGCCCAGCACGCTGCAATTCCACCTCCGGCCGGTCGCGCGAAGTCAGGATCTGGCCAGCCGGATGAAGCTCATACGGCCCCGCGAGTTCGCGGGATCGCGCAAACGTCGCGGCATGCCCCCATCCCGTCCCCCCTTCCGCCGTAAGCAGATAGTAAAAGCCGTTGCGTTTGTAAAGGTGTGGGCCTTCTGTGAAACCAAGCGGCGTCCCTTTGAAAATGACTCTGGGGCGATCAATCAGCCGGCGCTGTTCACAGGAATATTCCTGCAGGGCAATCCCGGAGAAGCGATTATGTCCCGGCCGAAAATCCCAAACGATATTCACCAGATACTTCCGGCCGTCATCATCATGGAACAATGAAGGATCAAACCCGCTGCTGTTCAGGTAAATCGGCTCGCTCCAATCCCTGTCGATCCTCGGACTGGTCACAAGATAGTTGTGCATATCCCGTGGAGAAGCGCCGGTGCTTGCTCCCTGGGTCGTGCGGCCATAGCGTTTGACGTCCGTGTAGACCAGGTAAAAGACTCCCCTGTCGTAACTCAGGCATGGCGCCCAGATCCCGCAGGAATCCGGGTTGCCAAGCATGTTCAGCTGGCTTGCCCTGTTCAGTGGCCGCGTCAGCAAACGCCAGTGAACCAGGTCTTTTGAATAATGGATTTGCACGCCGGGAAACCACTCGAAAGTCGAAGTCGCAATGTAGTAGTCATCGCCGACGCGAACAATGGACGGATCCGGATTGAATCCCCTCAATATAGGATTTTTGATTTTCAAGTCGGCCTCCCAAAAAACGCCACGGATTCCACGGATTTCACGGATTGTATTTGGGATAATCCGTGGAAACCGTGGCGCTTTTTAATCACATTGCCTTCGAGACTTCGAGTCTTTGAGCCTTTGAGTTCAGAGCGGTCCCTGGCTCGCGAACCATCGTCCACAGAATGATTGCGCCCGACACGTCCAGCACACCGAGGCTGATGAAAAAAGGGGTGTATCCGATCCTGGCAACCAGAGCCCCAATCAGGAGAGAAAACACCAGAACCCCCGCATTGCCAAAAGTGCCTGCCATTCCGGCAACCGTCGCCACTTCGCTCTTTTTGAACAGATCCGATGACATCGTGATCACCGTAACCGACAACGTCTGGTGCGCAAATCCGGCAAGGCTGAAAAGGGCGATCGCCGTCATAGGATTTTCGGTGAATCCTACAAATCCGACACCCAGGATCATGAATGCTCCCAGGCTGAACGCGCATCGGCGCGCATTGATCAAACTGACCTTCCCAAACCTTTGACATGCCATGCTGATCAGCCCGCCAAAGACAGATCCGAAATCGGCCGCAAGAAACGGCAGCCATGCATACAAGGCAATCTGCTTCAGATTGAAATGCCGCACGCTGCTCAAATAAAGAGGCAGCCAGAAACTGAGGGTGCTCCAGGTCGGATCGGCGAAAAAGCGAGGCAGTGCGATTCCCCAGAAGTTGCGCTGCCGGATTATTTTCAGAACTGATGGTCGAATTCCGTCGCTATGCAGCTGCTTCTCCTGTCCCGAGCTGATGTAGTCCCGCTCCTTATCGGAAAGGGCCGGGTGCTTTTCCGGAGACCGGTAGAACAGGAGCCATAATAAAGACCAGATCAAACCGAGCCCGCCGGTAATCACAAAAGAGGTCTGCCAGTTGTATCGCAGGATGGCCCAGATCACTAGCGGAGGCGCCAGCATCGATCCGGCCGAGGCGCCGATGTTGTAGATGCCGCCTGCCAATCCCCGCTCTTTCGCGGGAAACCATTCCGCCGTGGCTTTCATACCTGCCGGATTAGCTGATCCCTCATTGAATCCAAGAAGACCGCGCAGCCCGGCAAAGGCCGGCCAATTGCGAGCAAGTCCATGAGCCATGTTCACGAATGACCACGCAACTGCGAATATTGCAAATCCAATCCGAAGCCCGATTACGTCCAGCACATATCCGCAAATCGGCTGCAGCATAATGGCGCCTTGAAAGGCGGCAAGAATCCATGAATATTGCTTTTCGGTGATGTGCAAATCCTGGAGGATTGTGGGAGCGGCAACCGAAAGGGTGCTTCGGGTCAGATAGTTAATGGTGGACCCCAGCATGATCAGCCCGATAATCCACCACCGCAATCCCTTGATCTTGGGCATAGTTTTTGAAATTTACGATTTACGATTGACGATTGGAACAACGGTTTCTCTTTCAATCGTCAATCGTAAATCGTCAATCGTAAATTCACCAGGCTGTGAGGCCGCCGTCTACGGGAAAAGCGGCGCCGTTAATAAAGGACGCCTCATCACTCGCAAGAAAAACGAAAGCGCTGGCCACATCCGCAGTCGTGGCGATTCTTCCCAGCGGGATCTCCCCAAAGCGCTCGGCGCGGCGCTGCGGATCTTTGAGCACCGCTTGAACGAGCGGCGTATCCACCGTGCTGGGATGAACCGAGTTGCAGCGGATATTATCCTTGGCGTAACGCGTTGCAATCGACTTGGTCAGCAGGGTAAGCGCACCCTTGGTTGCAGTATACGCCTCATTCGTGTACTTATGGCCCACCAGCCCGCAGATGGACGACATGTTGAGGATCGTGCCGCCTCCTGTCTTCCTCATGATCGGCAGAACATGCTTTATTCCGAGAAACGGACCCTTGAGGTTGACGGCAAGCATGGAATCGAGCGATTCCACCGGCATCTCCTCGATGTTTTTTCGTATATTGATTCCGGCGTTGTTGATCAGCACATCGAGACGGCCCGATTTTGCGAGAATTGCCGCCAATGCCGCTTCCCAGCTTGCTTCGGACGTGACATCCAGCCTGAGGAACACAGCACGGTCCATCTCCCGGGTGATTTCTTCCCCATCGGTTTCATTGATGTCGCCGATGAAAACGATTGCCCCCTCGCGATGAAACCTGCGGGCGATTTCGGCGCCGAGTCCCTGTGCCCCGCCGGTAATCAAAGCCACTTTGTTCAACAAACGCATAATTTTTTCTCCTTGATTCGAGATTCGAAATTCGAGATTCGAGATTCAAAGCAGAGTTCAATTTCGAATTTCGAATCTCGAATCTCGAATTGACTTGACTGCGGCGGCGATGTGGGCAGGCGTTAATCCGTAAGCCTGCAGCAGATCTTCGTAGCTGTGAGCCGATTGTCCGAACCGGTCATCAATTCCAATCGATTTCACGGGCAGGGACTGTCCATACAGCACTTCCTGAATGAGGGAGGCTAGGCCCCCAATCAGGGAATGCTCCTCCGCAGTAACAACCCCCTTCATCCCTTGGGCCAGCTCTGCCAGCGCGGCCTTGTTTGCCGGCTTCATTGAACTGACGTTGACAACTCGAAGAGAAATCGCGTCCTTCGTCAACATATCCGCCGCTGCAAGGGCGAGGCTTACCATCTGGCCATTCGCGAAAACGACAACATCGCTTCCATCCCGAATCAGATGGGGTTTGCCGACGACGAACGGTTCGTTCTCCGGCATTACATCGGGCAGGTCGTTCCGTGTGATACGCATGTAGACCGGCCCCTGATAGTCTGCCAGCGCCCGGGTCATGGTCCGCGTTTCATTGCCGTCCGCCGGAACAAGGACCGTCATGTTCGGGATGGCTCGCATGATGGCGATGTCTTCTACCGACTGATGGGTCGACCCATCCCCGAAATCGGATAATCCGCAACTCGAGCCGATGATCCGGACGTTGAGCGTCGGGATGCAAACCCCCTGCCGGATCTGGTCAAAAGCCCGCCCGCCGGCGAAAACTGCGAAGGAATTGGTAAACGGAATTTTGCCGGCCAGCGACAATCCGGCGGCAAACGAAGTCATGTTGGCTTCCGCGATTCCCATTTCGAAGAAGCGTTCCGGAAATTCCTGCTCGAAATAGCAGCTCATCGTGGATTTTCCCAAATCAGCTTCTAAAACCACGATATTAGGGTTTTCGCGGCCTATCTGGACCAGCGTTCTGCCGTAGATTTCACGCGGATTCTGCGTTCGCATCAGTTTCCGCTCCTTTCGACGACAACCGGGTCCCCAGCGAGGCAAGCGCAGGCACGCTCAAACTGCGCCTCGTCCAACAGCCCGTTATGGAACTCCACTCTGTTTTCGGCAAAAGGAATTCCCGATCCCTTGATGGTCCGGGCGATGATCATCTTCGGCTTTCCCTTGATTTCATCCACTGCATCGAGGGCTCGCAAAATTTCTTTCATATCGTGACCGTTGATTTCCAGAACATGCCATCCGAACGCGCGCCATTTTTCATCGACCGGATTGGTATTGAACCGCTGCGCGACCACCCCCATCGCCTGAAGCCCGTTTTGGTCCAAAATGGCGATCAGGTTGTCGAGCTTGAAAGCCGAGGCCGCCATGGCGGCTTCCCAGATCTGTCCCTCGGCCATTTCGCCGTCGCCGACCACGCAGTAAACACGACTGGGCCGACCATCCATTCGCAGACCCGCGGCGATGCCGCAAGCGATCGAGAGTCCCTGCCCCAACGATCCGGTATTGGCTTCGATCCCCGGAGTGCATTTCAGATCGGGATGACCCTGCAACATTGATCCCAGACGCTTGACCCTCTTTAACTCCTCCTTGGGAAAATATCCGCACTCCGCGAGCGCGGCGTACTGCACAAGGGCCGCATGCCCCTTGCTCAGCAGAAAACGGTCCCGATTCGGCCATGCGGGATTTTCTGGATCATGACGCATTTTGTGAAAGTAAAGTGCGGTCACTACGTCGGCGATTGAGCATGAGCCGCCCAGGTGCCCGCGCTGGCCGACCCCGATCATTTGAACAATGTCGAGGCGGATCGTACGCGCCAGGCGCTCCAGTTTTTGGATATCGTTCACGATGCAGTCCTTTCTGTGCCGGGAGCGCCGCCGTCCCGGCGGCTCTTTCACAGCGTATTTGGAGTAGTGCAGCTTTTGAAATGCTGCAAATCAGCCGGTGAGACGCCAGTGTTGCCGGGGTGTTAAGGTTTCCCGGTATCGGTTCTTCTGGCTTCCGTTGCCGACGGACTGGGTCCGCCCGTGAGCGCCCACGATTGGGTCTCGAGCGGTTTGCATATGATTTCGGTAATGTGGAGCTCGTGGAGCCGGGTAGACGGAGCGGCAATCGCCACAACCGCTGTGTCGGCGCCACGGCCGGTCCCGGCGATTACAATGACCTTGTCACCGGCTGCGACACAACCGCCGTTTGTGGCCATCAGCAGTATCTCGCAAACCACCTTCATCCCCTGGCAGAAGGTGCGGAGCACCATCGCCAGGGCGGAAGGGACTCTCGATCCATACAGATCATCCGTGTGGAAGAGCATCGTTCCGAAATACACGCGGTGCCCCTGTTTTTCCAGCGCAGGAATCAGCTCCTCGGGAAAGCGCTGCCCATCGCGAAGAAAACCGTATTGATGCGGAACAACAATCAATTTGATGCCGGTATCCGCAAAAACTTTTGCGGCGAGAAGGGCCGTTTCCCCCCTGGTTGAGGCGATCACGACCTTCTTTATTCCGCGAGCGCGCGCGCGTTCCAGAGCCAGATCAAGAGTATCCTGAGTGTTTTGTTGCCCGGGGGCTTCGAAATAAACAATTGTTTCCCTCACGAATCCAACTTTTTCCGCCACTCGGACCTCCTTTCTCTTTTCTTTGGATCAGCGAAATGATAAAGAAAAAACGCCACGGATTCCACGGATTTCACAGATTGAGAAATCCGTGAAATCCGTGGCGTTTTCAAGGAGGTGAAAATGAAAGATCGAATATTGGTTGGATGGAGCGGCGGGAAAGACTCCGCGATGACACTATACGAACTTAAAAAGATGGAGAATATCGAGATTGCAGCCCTGCTGACCACGGTCACCGAAGGATACGACAGAATCAGCATGCACGGCGTCCGGCGCGCTCTCCTCGTCCAGCAGGCGGATGCATTGGGCTTCCCGCTCGAAGAAATTCCAATCCCACAAGCATGCACGAATGCGGTCTACGAACAGCGGATGCAGGAGACCCTCAAAAAATGCCAGGTCCGGGGGATCACAACCGCGGCCTTTGGAGATCTGTTCCTGCAAGAGGTGCGGAGCTATCGGGAAGAGCGCATGAGCCGGATTGGAATGCGCTGCATGTTCCCGGTCTGGGAGCGGCCCACAGCCGAGTTTGCACAGGAATTCATCAACCTGGGATTTCGCGCCGTCGTGGTCTGCGTGGATACCACAGCAATTGGACGCGAATTCGCAGGACGGGAATATGATCGCGACTTCATCAAAGATCTTCCTGCAGGCGCCGATCCATGCGGTGAAAACGGCGAGTTCCACACGTTTGTCTACGACGGACCGATCTTCAGCAGACCGGTCCAGGTGCAGCGAGGCGAGAAAGTTCTTCGGGAAAACCGATTCTTCTACTGCGATTTGATTTAAGCAGCCATCAGCCGTCAGCTTTCAGCTATCTGCCTTCTGTTTTCAGCGGATGGCTGATGGCTGACAGCTGTTGAAGAGGATCAGGCCGACGTAGGTCACCGAGTTTTTCCCATTGTTATAGGGGAGTCCCGAGCTTTTTTGCAATGCCATGACGTTGATGCCATAAGCCTCAACCGACGAAACGGCCTGATCGGGATTCCGGCACGGCTGCCTGTCGAGGTAGGCGCATTTCTCACAGATGTTGCAGCACCCCACATTCAAAGGAAGAATTTCCTCCGAAGGATACGCCTCCCTTATTTTTGTCAGGAGCTGTCTGAAAACTTTCCCATGAATTCCTGCGGCCTTAAACATCCCCTTCGCATACTCGGCGCTGCTGTTGAAACGGTGGATGGTCTGGAATATTAGTCCATGACGATAGGCCTGAGCGCGCTTGCTCAATTCGCTGACGGGACCGATCGCCGGAGGCCCCATCCAGTTGGTGTCGTACTTCCTGCAGACATTCTTCTCGCAGGCTTTCCGGACATCCTCATGAAACTGGATTACCGAGGTTTCCAGAATCGCAGCGCCGGAAGCATTCGATTCCAGAGCCAGTTTGATGAGTTTCTCTCCATCAAGCATCATGCACCTCATTCTTGCACGAAAAACCGTTTAGGCGTTAACGCGTTTACGGGTTAACGCGTTAAGGCGTAAACCCGTAAACGGGGAACGGTTTTCTATGATATAAATTGCAGTCCAGGAGGCTGATCCCGATGCATTTAAAAACTGAGCTGCGCTTGCTGTCTATCCTGATGTTGTCGTTTTTAGTTCTTTCTTCTGCATCCGCCCTCGCACAATTAACACCCAAAAACGAGAGCGGCGTCACGATTGGGCATGTGCATTGGCTCGTGCCGAATCCTCAGATGCACGAAAAACTCTGGGTCGACCTGTTCGGCGCTCAGGTTGCCCATGCAGGGGCTCTGGACATAATCAAGCTGCCTGGAGTCATAATCCTGATCAACCCGCCGCAAGGCGCCGGTGTCCCCGGAGAGCCCACTGCCGATCATATTGCGTTCCTGGTGCGCGATCTTGCCGCCGTTAAGCAGAAACTTGCTTCGGCAAATATTCAGATGGCGGAGGGAAGCTCCATTGCCGCGTTTCCCGACGGCGTGCGTGTGGAATTCATCGAGGACAAGAGCCTCGGCGTTCCGGTGGCATTCAGTCATTACCACCTGTACGCCGCAGATGTGGAGTCGATTCGCAGCTGGTATATAAAGACCTTTGGCGGAATCAAATTCCCTGCAGGCCCGAATTTTCCGGGCGGAGAAGTGCGCTTCACCGCCCAATCGGATCCGCCGCGAGTTCCGACCAAAGGCCATGTGCTTGATCACATCGGTTTCGAGGTCAAGGATTTGCCGGAATTTTGCAAGAAGCTTGAAGCTCAGGGAACCAAACTCGACATGAAGATCCTCGAAGCACCCCAGATCGGCTTGACGGTGACCTTCATCACCGATCCCATCGGCACGCGCATCGAACTGACCGAAGGACTCGCCGACAAGTAGTGGATTCGTTCACGCGTTTACGGGTTTACGCCTTAACGCGTTAACGCGTAAACCCGTAAACGGCATCTTATGCAACCATACTCTTCCGAATATCTTCCTTCACGTATCGCCCGGCCCAGATGAAAAACAGCGCGCCCAGCATGCTCAACGCAGGAACGCAGAGCAGCGAATAACGAATCGCGCCCCGGCCATAGATCGGGTTCAAGTGATCGTTAATCGCGCCGATGATCAGCGGGCCCGCACCCGACCCGACCAGGTTCCCGACCATGAACAGCGTCGCAGTGGCAAAGGCCCGCATCCGCACCCGGACCACGCTTTGCACCAACCCGAGAATCGGGCCCATACGGAATACCATCAGAATCATGGCGCAAAAAACAGCGACATACGTCCACGGCATCGGAGCAAACAAAAAAGCGATCAGGACTGGTCCTGCAAAAAGCGAAGTCAAACCCGGACCGACAATCTTCCATCGGTCATCCCTCTTGCCAAGATGGGCGATAACGAACCCGCCCAGGAGAACTCCTGTAATTCCCGCGATCGAATTCAGCGTTCCGCCAAACGCGCCGGCCTCCAGCATCGACGTCTGGTGCACCCGCTCCATGTAGGCCACGAACCATGTGCTCAATGCCAGATCGGCGGAACCGGTAAAGGTAAATCCGATCACCATCAGGAGGAAGGTTTTATTTTCGATGAAAAACCGCAGCGTTTCTCCTAGTCCGTAATCCCTTGTGTCCGCGTGCTTCCCGTCTTGAATCCCTCGGACGGGCTCTTTCACCGTGAAATATAAAAGCGCGGCGATGATAAAGCCTGGAATTGCAACTGCAACAAAAGCGCCTCGCCAGCCCCAATGCGTTCCGGCGAATCCGCCGATCCAGGCAGCGACAAGGCCGCCGATGCACGGCGCCGTCGACATGAACGCCATCGCCATCGGCAGTTTGTTTTTGGGAAAATAATCGGCGACCAGCGAATTGCCTGGAGCGGGAGAAACGGAACCGCCGATGCTGAAGCCAATCCGGACCAGGATCAGCTGAATAATCGAGTGCGCGAATCCCCCCAGCGTTGTCACGAGGCTCCAGAATGTCACGCCGAGGGCGATGATCGATACCCGCCCCTTTCGGTCGGCAATTCTCGCAACCGGCAGGGAGAGGATCGAACCGAAAAGAACAACGGCAATGCCTGCCACCAGTCCCATGACCGTATCGCTGGCGTTGAATTCGCTTCTGATCCGTTCGAGAACAATGTTGACAATCTGGATATTGGCAAACTGGAATGCCCAGACAAGCGTCAGGAGAGCAAGTACATAATATGCTTTTGCCATGGATACTGGCGCAGCCGTCTCCTGCGCCTGCTGCACTGTTGCTGCCTCTTTCATTATTCCTCCAATCCTGGAATTCTTGAGCCTTCGAGTTTATAGCAGCTGGCTAATCCCGAAGGCTCAAAGACTCGAAGAAACTGCGGATTCCGGCGTTTTATCTTCGATGAGCGCATCCATCGAAATTTCGGGGACAGTCAGGATGAATTTTGAATGGACTGTTTCTATTTTTTATAGACGCCGTATTCCCTGACCGCTGCCAGCATGGCTCTCAGATTCTCCAGCTTCGGATTGTCCGCGATTGCACCCGCAGACAAAATGAATCCGCCCCCCTTGCCGCAGCCCTCGATCAACTTGCGGCAGTATTCCTTGGTATCTGCGGCCGTACCGGTCACTATCAGCGAAGACGGCACGTTTCCCTGGATGGCGCACTTGTTCCCCAGAATCTGCTTGGCCTTGAACATATCTGTTTTATCAAAGTACCAGCACACCGTGCCTTTGGGAAATTCGTTGATCGAATCGAGCCGGGTGTTGTAGCCGCCTTCCGCGAACATGTTCTGGATGAGGCCTTCATTAATGAGCGCATTCATGACCTTTTTCAGCGACGGCCAATAGAAGGTGTCAAATTGCTTTTGCGACATCCATCCGTCAGCTCCTTTGTGCAGCGGGTATGTCACAATGAATATGTTGGAGACGTTCGGAGCGCTCAGAAGAGAGCTGATCGTAAAGTCTGCAATCACGTCCAGGGCTTCCAGCAGCTTGTCCGGCCGGCGATACATGTCCTTTAGAATCGGTTGAGTCCCTCGAAGTGAATCGCCGAGAGTATCAAAAGGCGCCTTGCAGAAGGCTCCGAACGCCACCGGATAACCGTGAGCGGCTCCGGAGGGCCCGGACTCCGCCATTGCCTTCATCATCTTCTGATATTCCTTGCCGATATCCATCAATGTCTGCAGCATCTTCTGCCCTTCCGGGCTGGCGAAGGGCATGAACTGGCCCATATTCACAATTTCTACCAGGTCGGTAATGGGACGGAACATCCGGAGAGGCTCCAATGCTCCAAAAATTCGCGGCATGTAGGTCCTGATCCAGAAATCCGACGGATCGAGGATAAAAGCGTCGTATTCATCGGCTTTCATGTATTCGGATTCCATGAACTGCACGGAGCTGACATTCTCGCCCAGCCTGTGCCCCGGCCACGAATAGAGTTTGTAATCGAGCAAATCCAAAACGCGGCCCGGCGTGATCCACGGGCTTGCCCAATATTCCAGATCCTCAGAGTACTCTTCATTGAATTTTTTGCACGCTGCCACCGCCTTTTCGTAATCGTACATGGCGGTGCGGTAATTGATTCCGTAATTGGTATAGGCCAGATTCCCGACAGGCAGGTTGACGGGAACTTTGTCCGGTTGCTTGACGTTGTAAACATCCACCAGTCTTTGCGCCCTTATCTTATAATCGTTTTTGGCCTTCTCGCTGACAAACTGCAGGTTTTTCGGATTTAAAAAATTATTAAGCCTCCATTCCCGCTTCTGTTCCGGAGTGAGCTGTGCCCAATCACCCGGATATCCAACCTGTTGACTCAGCATGCTGCTCCCCAAAATAGTTCCCATCTGTCGCCTCCTATGTGATCAATGCAAATGGCTCTGGCGGCTATCATAACATTTGAGCCTTGGAGTCTTTGAAGTTAATTCAATCCACCGTAAAGACGCAAAGCTTCAAGGAATCTCTATGTCAAAAAAACTGAAATTCCTTGACACCAAATTTCTTCTTGGATCGTACTTGTAGGGATGTATGCTGAAAATACTAAAGGAGGAATTTGCATGAAATATTGCGCACTTGCGGCTGCATTGTTTCTGATTTTTGCTGGATTGTCTTTCGGAGCGGATATCGACGGGAAATGGACCGGATCCATTGCGGGCCCGGACGGCGGCCAGGGCTTTCCGGTTTCCTATACGTTTAAAGCAGATGGGAATACTTTAACCGGCACATCTTTGGGGCCGGACAACGGCCAGATCCCGATCAAAAACGGGAAGATCGACGGCAACAACATTTCTTTTTCTATCTCCTTTGATATGGGCGGCCAGGAAGTGAAGATGGATTTTAAAGGTGTGCTCTCCGTCGACCAGATCAAGATGTCGTTTGATATGATGGGAACACCCTCCGAATTCGTTGTGAAACGAGCAAAATAAAGGCATATAGACTCGAAGGCGCGAAGACGCAAAGGCTCAAAAAGAATTTTCTTTGAGTCTTTGCGTCTTTGAGCCTTCGAGTTATTTCGGATTGGGACCGAGAGTAATCTGCACGAGGTCGCCGGGCCGGAGCCACTTGGCATACGCCGCCTGCACCTGTTCCGGCGTGATTTCCGCATAGCGTTTGGCCGCACGAGTTGGCTCATCCAACGGCATCTCCAGAACCGAATACTCGAGAAGCTGAGCGGCAATCTTCGCCATATCCGCTTCCGAAAGCGGAATCTGCATCATCAGCAGCGTTCTCGCCTGCCGAAGCTCCTCCGCCGCGATCGGAGAAGTCTGCATCTGGCGCAGGTCGCGTTCTATCATGGCCCGCGCCTTCCCGACATTCTGCGGATCGCAGGCATAGTTCACAACAAAAGAAGAACGTGTCTTGCCGGCGTTGACCGAAGACACGATGTTATAAACCAGCCCCGCTTCTTCCCGCAGATCGTGGTAAAGCCTCGTAGCGTAAAAAGCCCCCGACAACACGTGGTTGCCGAGCTGCAGCGGATAATAATCGGGATCGGAGCGCGTAAACCCCAGCGTCTGGGCGAGTGTGACTTCATCCTGCACGCGGCTTGGATCCGGCACTGCTGCTGCGGTCGGCTTGTTGTTCCCGACGGCCGGCAGGTCGGTCGCAGGCTTTGCGCCGGCGGCGACCCAGCCGCGGAAATATTTTTCAATCACTTGACTGGCTTCCGGAGGATTGATCTGCCCAATCACGACAATGGTCGTCAGGTCGGGCCGGAATGTTTTGTCGTAATAGGCCTTCACATCCTCCAGCTTGAGCGCCGAAACGGATGCCGGCGTCGCCTTGCGCAATTCCGGGTCGTTTTTGGGAAAAAGCGCTTCGCGCAGCGCAAAGCGCGCCTGGTAGCGCGGACTCTGCAATTCCCCGGCGACAATTCCGGCCGTTTCCTGCTGCACGACCTTGAACGCGGATTCCGGCAAAGCCGGCTTCAAAACATTGGAGGCAAGCAGTTCCACTCCCCGCTCGAAGTTTTCTTTCAGCACCTGGAGCGAAAAATCCGCTCCTGCCGATTCGTTCGCGCCGATGTCGTCGAGCGCTTTCTGAAACGCAAGCCGGTCCAAGCTTGTGGTGCCGTACGAGAACAGATCTTCCAAAACCCGCGACACTCCATCCTTCCCTTGCGGCGCCTCAAGATTGGGATTGTTCTTGATGCTGCCGTATACGCCGACCGTCGGACTGATAGTCTCCGGCTGCACAATCAAACGGAGCCCGTTCGGGAGAACGGTCACGGTCGGGCTCAAGTTGGATGGGGGCACGCGCTGGGCCGCAAGCACCTTCTGCGCCCACTCCGGAAGGGCCACCGATTTGACTTCCTTCGGAGCAAAGGACTCCCCTCCGCCGAATCCCTTGGAAGCAACCGGCTTTCCTGACGGTCTCGGGGTAAGGATGGCGGTCAGCGCCGTGTCGTTGACGAGGAACTCCTTCGCCACCCGGTTCACATCCGCGACTGTGACCTTCTGGATTGCGCGGATATCCTCTTCGGGCGAGCTGCGTTTATTGACCGCAAGCGCCTCAGACCAAACGGAAGCAAGCCCTGAAATGGAGTTCTTCTGAAATTCGTAATCCGCCAGCTCGTGCCGCTTCGACGCCTCGACCAGGTCGGCCGGCACCCCGTTCTTCACGTACCCCGCAATGATTTCCTTTAGAGTGGAAACCAGCGGTGCGCCGTTCTCTCCCGGAGGGTAAGCAGCCAGCGCATATCCGATCGACGCCACCGGGAGCGAACTCGCGTCGAAAGAGGCCTCGAGTGCTTTCCCCGCCGGAACCAGGCCGTAGATATCGCCTCTCTGGCTTCCAAGCACGTCTGCAAGCACCTGTCCTGCCGCAAAGTCGGGGCTCTCGGAACCGGGCAGGCGATAGGAGACAACGGCCAATCCGTACGGCAGATCGGTATCCAGCTTGATTTCCGCGGCCTTCATCGGCTGCAGAGTTACAGCCGGCCGCGTCGGGGGCGGGCGCGACGGAATCGTTTCGAACAGCTGCCTGGTTTCTTCGAGCGCCTTAACCGGATCGACGTCGCCGATGATCACAAGAATGGCGTTATTGGGCGAGTACCAGTCCTGATGGAATTTTTGCAGCATCGCATCCGTGGTCTTGGCAAAGGATTCGCGGCTTCCGAGCGCGTCGTGCGCGTAAGGAGTGCCTGCGAACATCGCCTCGAGCAGCCTTGTGTAAAACAGGTACTCGGGATTCGAGAGGTCCTGTGCCACTTCCTGGTCAATGGCGCTCCGCTCCTGCGTCCAGAGCCCCGGATCACCGAAGATATTCGCCATCCGGATCGATTCGACGTGGAGAGCGATATCGAGATAGTTGGAAGGGACCGTGAAAAAATACTGCGTGACGGTCTGCTGCGTGTCGGCGTTGAAATCTCCGCCCATGGCCGCGCTGATGTTTGCGAGCTGCGCGGCCGACAAGCTTTGGTTGCCGCGGAACATCATATGCTCCAGCGCATGCGCCATCCCCGGGAAGCCGGTCGGCGCTTCATTCGATCCGACGAGATAGTTGATTTCGGTCGTCACCACCGGCGCAAGTTTGTTGGGGATGATGACCACGCGCAGACCGTTTTTCAGAGTCTCCCGGACAACCTCGGGCGCCTGGGTCTGCGCCGCAGGGCCAATAGACAGGGAAGGAAAAGCCGCAAACAACAGCAGGAAGATAATCCTTTTCATGGTTCCGCCTCCACCAGGATTCGAATCAGGAGATCGCAAGGCAGCACAAAAGATAACATCTTTAACCACGAAACACACGGAACACACGAGATGTGATAAAAACAACAAGAAAATTTCCGTGCTTTTCGTGTGTCTCGTGGTTTAAAACTTATTTCGTGTTTTTCGTGTTTGAAGCTGCTAAAATCCCGCCCTCCGATGACGACGACAAAACACAATTACGACGAGGACAAGATCAAATCGCTCTCCTCCCTGGAGCACATCCGCAAGCGCACAGGGATGTACATCGGCCGGGTCGGCGACGGGTCCGACTACGACGACGGCATCTACATCCTGCTGAAGGAAATCGTGGACAACGCCGTCGACGAATTCATTATGGGCTACGGCGAACGCATCGCGATCGATCTCGACGGCGCCCGGGTCACGGTGCGCGACTTCGGTCGCGGCATTCCGCTCGGCAAAGTCGTCGAATGCGTTTCGCGCATCAACACGGGCGCAAAGTACAGCGACGAGGTCTTCCAGTTCAGCGTGGGGTTGAACGGCATCGGGACCAAAGCGGTCAACGCGCTATCGAGCAGGTTTGAGGTTCGCAGCTACCGCGGAGGCGAGTTTGCGGGAGCGGTCTTCGACCGAGGGAAACTCCTGGAAACGCCGAGAGGGAAAAACAGGGACGAACCCGACGGCACGTTCGTGAGTTTCGAGCCCGACCCGGAGATCTTCGGCGACGTCACGTTCGGCGCGGAGCACGTCGAACGCAGGCTGCGGCTCTATTCCTTTTTAAATGCCGGACTGCGCATCGAGTACAACGGCCGGCTCTTTTTGTCCCGCAACGGGCTCCTCGATCTTCTGCGGGACGAGGTTGGGGACGAGGCGCTGTATTCTCCTTTATATTACCAGTCGAAGACCCTCGAGCTAGCCGTAACTCACACGCAGCGGTTCGAGGAAACGTTTCTTTCGTTCGTCAACGGCCAGTACACCACCGACGGCGGCACGCACCTGAGCGCGTTCCGCGAAGGATTGGTCAAAGGCTTCAACGAATTCTCCAAGGGCAAATTCGAAGGGGATGACATACGGGAGGGCATGGCAGGCGCAATTGCCGTCCGGTTGCAGGACCCGGTGTTTGAATCGCAGACCAAGAACAAGCTCGGCAATACCGAACTGCGGGGCGAGTGGGTTGGCCAGGTGCGCGAAATCGTCGCCGATCTTCTGCATCGCAACCCCAAATCGGCCGAAACCGCGCTGGTCAAGATCGAGGAGACGGTCAAGCTGCGCCGGGAGCTGCAGTCGATCAAGAAAATGGCGCGCGAGCGCGCCCGCGCTACCTCGCTGCGGGTACCCCAGCTTAAAGACTGCAAGATTCATTTTAGCAAGAGGACCGGGCACGGCGCCGAATCGATGCTCTTCATCACGGAAGGCCAGTCGGCGGCCGGCTCGATCGTCAGCTGTCGCGACGTCAATTGCCAGGCGATCTTCACGATGCGCGGTAAGCCGCTGAACGTCTGCGATCTTCAGCGCGACGTGATGTACAAGAATGAAGAGCTGTACAATCTGATGCGCAGCCTCGATATCGAAGACACACCCGAGCGCCTGCGTTATCGCAAAATTATCCTGGCGACCGACGCGGATGTCGACGGGTTGCACATCCGCAACCTGCTCCTGACGTTCTTCCTGAGGTTTTTCGAGCCGATCGTGCATGAAGGATTCGTGTACATCCTGGAGACCCCTCTTTTCCGTGTGCGGAATTCGAAGAGCACGGTGTACTGCTACTCGGAAGAGGAACGGGATGCGGCGCTGAAAGGGGTGCGCGGGGCAGAGGTGACGCGCTTCAAAGGGTTGGGAGAAATCTCGCCGGCCGAATTCAAGCGCTTTATCGGCCCGGAGATGAGGCTGACGCCGGTGCGCCTCGCCAATAGGCACAGCGTCCCGGCAATTCTCGGGTTTTACATGGGACGCAACACGCCCGAGCGCCGCCAATACATCATGAACCACCTGGTGGTGGAAGCAGAATAGTGAAAGAGCCCTCAGCTATCAGCCGTCAGCCAAAAGCTGTTTGCTGATAGCTGATAGCTGACGGCTGATGGCTTATTTATGACAGACGGACAGAAAGAACTATTCCCGGAACAGGAGGCAACCACTCCTCCTGCAGCGCCGGCGAGCGGATTAGGCGCGACGGGCGATGGCCCGCTCAAGCTCCTGATGGACCAGAATTTCTTGCAGTATGCCGCCTACGTGATCCGCGACCGCGCCATTCCCGATCTGGACGACGGCCTGAAGCCCGTGCAGCGCCGCATCCTGTTTTCGCTGCATCAGAATGACGACGGCAAATTCATCAAGGTGGCCAACATCGTCGGCTACTGCATGCAGTTCCATCCGCACGGCGACGCATCCATCGGAGAGGCGCTGGTCGCGCTGGCGAACCGGCGGTACTTCATCGAGCGGCAGGGCAATTTCGGCAACCTTCTGACCGGCGATCCGCCGGCTGCAGCGCGTTACATCGAGTGCCGGCTGACGGACCTTGCCCGCAACGAGATATTTAACGACGATCTGACCGAGTTCGTTCCGACCTATGACGGGCGCAGGGAAGAGCCGGTCACTCTCCCCGCCAAGATTCCCCTGCTGCTAATGCTGGGCGCCGAAGGGATCGCGGTCGGCATTTCCACCCGCATCCTGCCGCACAATTTCGCCGAGCTGCTCGAAGCACAGATTGCAATTCTCAGCAAAAAGCCGTTCAGCGTACTGCCCGATTTTGCCCAGGGCGGGCTGATGGATGCGCGGGCCTACGACAACGGCCGGGGATACGTGTTGGTGCGGGCGCACATCGAGAAGAAGGATGAGCGCACGCTTGTGATCCGCGAGATTCCCGTGGGTACGACAACCGATTCGTTGACGTCATCCATCGAGGATGCCGCGCGCAAGGGAAAGATCAAGATCAAAAGCATTGACGACTTCACGGCGGAGCGGGCCGAGATCGAACTTCACCTCCCGCCCGAGCAGGATCTCGATCGCGCGATCGAGACGCTGTACGCATTTACGCAATGCCAGGTGCAGATCGCGAGCCGCATCGTCGTAATCCGGAACAACAAGCCGGTTGAAATGGATGTATCGGCAATCCTGCGCTACAACACGTCGCGGCTGGTCGGCATTCTGAGACGGGAACTGCAACACAAGCGCCGAAGGCTGATCGAGGAGATGCACCATAAAACGCTTGTGCGCCTGTTTGTGGAAAACAGGATTTATAAATCGATCGAGTCCTGTGATTCGGCCGCAGCAATGCAGGACGCCGTACTGGAAGGCTTGGCCCCCTTCTGCGCGGAGCTGCAGCAGGACATTACGCGCGAGGATGTGGATGGACTGCTGGCGATTGCGATCCGCCGCATTTCGCTTTTGGATCTGGAAAAGAACCGGAGGGAAATCGAAAGCTTGCGCAGCGAGCTGGAAGTGGTGGAGAGAAACCTGGCGGAGATCGTGCTGTTCGCGATCCGGTATTTGCGGGGGATATTGCGACAGTATGGAGCGGATTATGCGCGGCACACGCGTCTGGCGACTTTCGGGGAGATTTCGGAGCGCGAACTGACCGCGAATGAGCTGACGATCCACTACGATCGCGAGAAAGGATACATCGGCTACAAGATTGCGGGGGAACCGCTGATTTCGTGCTCACCGCTGGACAGGATTCTGCTGGTGTGGAAGGACGGCCGCTGCAAGGTGGTGGCGCCGCCGGAGAAGCTTTTTGTGGACACCACATTGATTTATTCAGAGATCCTCGACCGCGATCGGGTGATGACAGCCGTATATGAGCTGGATCTGTTCACGTATTACAAGAAGTTTACAGTAGGCGGGCTGATTACGAACCGTGAGTCGCGGATTGCGCAGAAGGGCGCGAATGTGCTCTTTTTTGCGGACGATAATCCACCGGTGCTGTACGTGCGGTATGCGGCCGATTCGCGCATTAAGATCCGGCAGCAGCGGTATGCGGTGGAACGTCAGCCGGTGCGTGGCCGGGATGTAAAGGGATTAGTGCTGACGGCGAACATAATTGAGTATGTTGGGTCGGAGAAGGCAGCCAACTGGGACGACGCGCTGACCGGCCCCCCCGGCAAATTCCTCGACAATTAATTGAGGGGCCATCCGGATATCCCACCAGAGTTCGAGCACAATAATGAACACTCCCACCTGCAGAGCGGATGGTATGCGGCGGCTGATCCCTTTCGAGTCGCGCCGCCTTCGGCGGCGGTTTAAAGGAATGCAAATTAGATTGATATAAATTGGCACTGCCGGAAACATTGTGGTTGAGATCGAACCGCACGGAGATACGGCATGTCAATAACAAACCGCACCCACCTCCCCCTGCCCGATCGCCCTATATATGAATTCCTGAACCAAAACATCCCCTTCCCTTCCGGCATAAAACACCAGATCATCTCCCTGAGAATTGCTGCCGCACTGCTTTTGTATGTCCAGCCAAGGGACCTCGGACATGTGTTCCAGGCCCCCTGCAACGTTGTTCTTTCCAGAGAGTGCACCATTCAACCGGACATTGTCTTTGTCCAAAAGGGACGAAGCGGATTAATCGAGGAAATGAACCTGCGCGGCGCCCCGGATTTGATTATCGAGATTCTCTCGCGGGACACGCACGAGCGAGACCTTGCCAAAAGGAAAATATGTTTGCGGTTTGAGGTGAAAGAATATTGGGCCGTCGATTCCGATTTCGAGACTGTCGAAGTCTTGTTATGGAGCGAACTGGGGTATGCCCGCAATGGAATTTATGGCAAGTCGGATTATCTTTCGTCGCCGACCTTGCCGAAACTCAGGCTTTCGCTGCGAAACATTTTTTGGCCGCGGATCTTTACGAATCCCTGCGGATAACATCAGTCCGATGTCCGCTCCGGATGCAGAAAGCCGCGTATCCGACCTTCTACCCTGAACGCCCGATTTCCCCAACCAGGGATCTTCACGGGTCTTCACGGATCTTGACCGCCGTGTCGGCCGCCTGAAATCCGATCCGGTTGTGAGCGCCGTCGCAGAAAGGCTTCGTAGCCGATCCGCCGCAGCGACAAAGCGAGAAGCTGGCCTTCCCCGCCAGGTCATAGCTGGTTCCATCCGCATCGACGAGTTCGACCATTCCCACAGGAGCTTCCACACGGTACGCCCCGTTTCTTCGAACAGTAATTTTTACCTGCGCCATAAGAGCATCTCCAATTAGGGGGAAAGCTGTGGTGACACGATGGATTTTACCCTATATTGACTCCATGCGAAATCATCGCTACGCCTGGTACGCCACTCTGGCGCTGATGCTGTGTTATGCCCTCTCATTTGTGGACCGCCAAATTCTGGGCCTGTTGGTGCCGCAAATCAAATCAGACCTCGGAATCAACGATACGGGAGTCAGCCTGCTGCAGGGCTTTTCGTTCGCGCTCTTTTATGCCTTCATGGGATTGCCTCTGGGACGCATCGCCGATTCCACCAACCGGCGGAACCTGATCGCGATCTGCATCATGCTCTGGAGCCTCTTCACCGCGGCCTGCGCAGGAGCCCGGAGCTTCGCAAGTCTGTTCCTTTCGCGCATGGGAGTCGGGATCGGAGAAGCCGGATTGAATCCGGCGGCTTTCTCCATCCTCTCTGATTATTTTTCGAAAGAACGCTTGGGGGCGGCTTTAAGCGTCTTTTACATGGGAAACCTGCTCGGCTCCAGCCTCGCGCTGATCGTCGGAGGCACGGCCGTCCAGGCGCTTGCCGGAAAGCCTGAAATTACTCTGCCCTTTTTGGGAACCGTCGCATCCTGGCGACTCACGTTCTTGATCATCGGCCTGCCGGGACTCCTGTTTGCGCTTCTTGCACTCACGGTGAAGGAACCGCCACGCAAAAACATGGCGTTGACATCCGGCGTTCCCACCAGACTGAACCTGGTGGAGACCTTCAAAGAGCTGGGCGGCCGATGGAAGTCCGTCGCCGGGATATCGCTGGGATTTGTATTCCAGGCCATCTGCAATTATGGATTTACGAATTGGGTTCCAATGTATCTGGTGCGCGCACACGGCTGGAGCATCGGAGCGACGGGACGCGCCCTGGGATTGGTTATCCTCCCCTTCGGCTGCTTCGGTCTATATTGCGGCGGATACCTGAGCGAACGCTGGCAACGACGCGGAATGATTGACGGACCGGTGCGGGTTGCGATTCCCGGCGCAATCGGAATCCTGCTGTTCCTCGTCCCGGCGATGTTGGTGCCCAGCGCCGGATGGGCGCTGGCGCTGATCGGTCCGGGGTTTTTCTTTATGGTGCTTCCGATGGGGACGAGCAGCGCAGCTCTTCAGGTCATTGTGCCCAACCAACTGCGCGCACAGGTGGGTGCGTTGTACCTGTTTATCCTGAATCTCGGCGCTTTGACTCTGGGGCCGCTCCTGCCGGCTCTATTCACCGATTATTTGTTTAAGGAGCCCGCCATGGTCGGCCGCTCTATCGCGCTCACCATGTCGATCGCAGGGACATTCATGCTGGTTGTCTTCCGGATCACGATGCGTCCTTACCGAGACGACTATTTAAAGATGCATCCGCCACAGATTCTGCAGAGTTCCCTTCTCAAAGAAACGCTTTATGACCGATGAACAGAAAAAGTGGCCTTAACGAGCCTTAGGGTCTCAAGCTGCGAAACCAGTTCCGTGTATTTGGTTTTTACGCCAGTGTCAGAAAGCCCAGTTCCCTCATCTTAACTATTCTCCAACACCCCTGGGGCACCGGGATTTGAATATTATCTGGTACTTGTCACACAAGTGATTCCTGCAAATTGAGTGCCGACGTCTTTGTTCTTGATTTCGCTGGGGAACTTCGCAGCGTTGGTCGATAATGTCCCCGTGCAGAGAAATATCCCCGAAAGGATGAGGTATGTGCCCGCCCAACAGAATAAACACACACTCTAGTCGGGCTAGTGACAAATCAGAACAGGCCACACCTGAGAGAGATGAGCTTCCTGGCATGTCGATGCAGCCGTCGACAGTCGCAGCTATGTACGCGAGGGCTTTTGCAATAAATCCTGCAGCCATTTGCATCGTACGCTCGGATAATGGGCGGATTGTAGATGTCAACGATGCCTGGCAAAGGATCTTCGGTTACAGTCGCAACGAGGCTATTGGGAGGTCGGCCATCGACCTTCATCTCTGGCGCAGAAGTGAAGACAGGAACCGGTTTATCAAAGACCTGCACAAAGGAGGTTCCTTCCGCGACCGTGAGCACGTTGTATTGAGAAAGTCAGGCGAGAGTTTTGAGGCGTTGTGTGCGGCTGAAATAATGACGATAGGGAATGACACATTTATTGTCTCGACCTGGCTGGACATTAGCGAGCAAAAACAATCCGAGGAGGCGCTGCGGGAGAGCGAGTCTAAATTCAGGTCTCTTTTTGAGAATAGTCCGGACGCAGTGTTTTTAACCATTCCCAATGGGACCATTTTGGCGGCAAACCCTGCTGCCTGCGCGATGTTTGGCTGGACAGAACAGGAAATCTGCAACATGGGCTCTGCCGGTTTGCTGGACATGGAAGATCCTCGTTTGTCAGCGGGAATTGACGAGAGACTGAGGACCGGTCGCGTTCACGGGTGGGAAATCACAGCAATCCGCAAGAACGGACAGAAATTCCCTGTTGAAGTCGACTCAGTCATATTGAAGGGGGAGCCGGTTCGCTCCTTCGTAATCATGCACGACATCAGCAAACGCAAAAGTGAACAGGAGGCGCTTCGGAAAAGCGAACATCTCCTGTCCGAATCGCAGAGGGCTGGGCACATCGGCAGTTGGAGTCGAGACATCGGGGCGGACCGTATTCAATGGAGTGATGAGACTTATCGCATTTATGGCCTGACGCCCGATCTCTTCATCCCCACTCTCGGGAGTTTTATTAATCTGATCCACACTGAAGACCGAGCGCTGATGCAGAGGTTTATTCATGCCTGTGCAGCCGGTGAACATCCACGGGATGTGGAATTCCGCATTATCCATGCTGATGGGAGTATCCGAACGCTCTGCAGTTGTGGAGACCTTCAATGCTCTCCCGATGGCACACCTCGAAGACTCATTGGCACTGTCCAAGACATAACCGAACGCAAGAGAGCAGAAGAGGAACTTGAGCGGAGCCGGAAAAACTTAGCCGAGGCCCAGCGGCAGACCCATATTGGGAGTTTCGAGTTCGACTTCCCAACGGGCCGCCTGGATTGGTCTGAGGAAATGTTTCGCATCTGTGGAGTGAGACTCGAGGATTTTCAGGGCACAATGCACGATTTTCTAGAGAGAGTCCATCCCGAGGATTTGGCACAGCTAGAAAAAAACCGTGAAAAAGGGCTAACCTGCACCGGCCCTCTGGATCTGGCCTTTCGTATTGTGCGCCCGAACGGGGAAACCAGATACATACGGATGATATTCGAAACAACATTCAACGAAGATGGAAGCCCCTTGCGGCGGCTGGGAACATTTCAGGATATCACCGGGATGAAGCAAGCAGAGGAGGAGAAGGCCAAACTCGAAGCCCAGCTTCAGCAGGCCCAGAAGATGGAATCGATAGGCCGTTTGGCGGGCGGTGTTGCGCATGACTTCAACAATATGTTGAGTGTAATACTCGGCCACACAGAGCTTGCGCTTGAACAGATGAATCCGGAACAGCCTCTCCATGCTGACCTAAAGGAAATACAGGAAGCCGCGCAACGTTCCGCCGATCTCACCCGACAATTGTTGGCCTTTGCTCGAAAACAGACAGTCGTTCCCAGCGTTTTGGATCTGAACGAAACCGTATTGGGCGTTCTTGGCATGCTGCGGCGACTTATCGGTGAGAATATTGAGCTGGTTTGGTTACCAGAGGCTGATTTGTGGCCCATCGAGATTGATCCATCCCAGATCGACCAAATTCTCACCAATCTCTGCGTTAACGCTCGGGACGCAATTGCCAATACCGGCAAGATCACGATCAAAACAGAAAATCGCATCTATAGCGAGGAATACCGCGCAAAAGATCCAAGTTTCCTGCCTGGGGAATTTGTGGCGCTTCATGTCAGCGATAATGGTCATGGCATGGACAAGGAAACAATGGCGCACATTTTCGAGCCTTTTTTCACTACCAAGGGTGTCGGTGAGGGGACAGGCCTCGGTCTGCCGACAGTTTACGGTATTGTCAAACAAAACAACGGCTTCATCAACGTGGAAAGCACCGCCGGCCAGGGGACTATCTTCGAAATTTACCTGCCCCGCTATGTGGAAAAGGCAACCGGAGTTTCTGAGAAATCAGCAACGGAAACGACGGCAGGAGGTGAGGAGACCATTCTATTGGTGGAGGATGAGTCCTCCATTCTGAAATTGGCCACAAGGATGTTAGAAAATCATGGCTACACTGTTTTGGCCGCATCCACTCCCGGTGAAGCGATGCATTTGGCCAAGAACCACCAGGGACAAATCCACATTCTGATGACCGATGTGATCATGCCCGAGATGAATGGCCGCGAGCTGGCTAAGAATTTATTATCGCTCTATCCACATCTCAAATGCCTTTTCATGTCAGGATATACAGATGACATTATTGCCAGCCACAATGTGCTGGCACCTGGGACCTGTTTCCTTCAGAAGCCATTTTCGATCAAAAAACTGAGTGCCGCGCTGACAAAACTTAAACAATCAGACTGACAGCACGATTCAGCGATGAGCAGGAGTTGTTGAGTTTAGCTGAGAGTGGGTCCAATCCAACAGCGTTTCCGCCCTTCCGATTTCCATACATCGGAACCAGCAATGATCCTCGTCACAGTTCAACAGCTGTTTGGTCATGCTTGCGTTGAGATGACCGTGCGCTACTCCCACCCGGGCGCTTGCGAGCGCCGGAAGGCCGTTGCTCTGCTAAGTGATGGACATCATATGGACACCACCGAAGATTCCGTGGTAACTTACCGGGCTGTAAATTCTTTGAAAACAAATAATGTGCGCCTGTAGCTCAGGTGGATAGAGCAACGGTTTCCTAAACCGTGGGCCGCAGGTTCAAGTCCTGCCAGGCGCATCCGCTAAACATCATTTAATCAATCAAATACGGAATGTCACTTTTGAGTCCCATCACCGATAGGCATGACTTTAAGTGGCGTCTTTAAGTGGTTGAACGCGGAGAGTCGTTCAACCGCGATTTGCAAATCACCCTCACTTACGATGTCGTATCGGCGATAGACTGACTCCGTCTTATGACCCGATAGCTTCATCGCCACGCTACGAGGTACACCCGCCCGCTCAAGATTCCGGACGGCGGTGCGCCGGAAATCGTGAAACAGCCGACCGGGTATGCCCGCCTTGCGACAAGCCGTAGCCCATGAACGTTTGAATTCGTGGATCGGATTCCCTCGATTGGCACCGCGATTGTGATGGAAAACGTAAGGTGCGATGATGCCTTGGCGTTTGAGTTCGCCGGCCTTCATCGTTTTTGCTTGTGTAAAGCCTAACTGTACGTCCTTCGAAATGGACCTGAGGCCATTGAAGCAAAAGGATCTCGCTACGACGCCAACCTGTAATGTAGGCGAAAGTAACGACAGGCTTCATATGTTCGGGCAGGTGTTTGTAAAGGGATGAGAATGGTTCGGGTTCAAAGAAGCCCTTCCGGGCGTTGTTCTCTTTTGTGACTCCGCTTGACCGAACAGGCTGTGCACGAATATCAGCGACATTGGCAATATCAGAGCCTTCGACAACAGCACGGCAGCAACTCCGCATTTCATTGGCATACTCCTCCTTGCTGCCCTCGTACCTGGTCAACATAGTTTTGCGCAGTCGGATTGTTTAACACCCACCTATCGCCAGTGCGTTGCAAAAATGCTTTCATTTAGCATCTTTGAAGATAGCCTTCAAACAGAACCCCAAGCTCGCCAAAAACACCAGCAACCAGAAATAGACGTTTTCAAAAAAGATGTTTTTATGGTTGAAGTAAAAGGCAATCATGGTAAATCCAATTCCACCTAAAAATCCAGACACCGCCAAGTATATTTTGTATTTTTTGTTCATACCCGACCGTTCCTTTTTCAATGTTTCTGGAAACGATTCATCATCGAAGGTCAATTGAATCGAATCAAGAAAATTCTCAACGGGGCCGTGACTGACTTGTCCTGAATAGGATGTTGCAGCCGGGGCCGATATCTCAAGTAGGATGTTCTTCTATCCCCAAAATAAAAGGTGTGCATTCCTGTTTTCGCGGTATCGAGTCCTTTATTTAGGGTCTTCTCCAAATCGTGTGGGTAGAAATTGGCCCTAATATTCGTGAAACTAGCTCTGGGCGCGGATTTCAAAGGATTTTTCCCATGAAAGACACCATCTTCTGTGCGGCCGTGACGATGGT